>Ga0126342_10001074_pt1 | contig 36138 bp, 46 predicted proteins | sample Cyp1metagenome_FD_92528 | JGI IMG/M metagenome (GOLD analysis project Ga0126342, IMG submission 92528) | Coral microbial communities from Lord Howe Island, Old Settlement Bay, Australia - Cyphastrea 1 metagenome | ecosystem: Host-associated > Invertebrates > Cnidaria > Coral ... | reverse complement strand
GAGAGAAGATGTGAGAGAAGATGTGAAGATGAGCAGATGTGAGAGAAGATGTGAAGATGAGAAGATGTTTTACAGACCCCCACTATTGGAAGAACCCTGCGCTCAGACGCTCTCGGGAATAATGCAAAAAATTGTGAAGTGGCTGTACGTCTGCCAATCTGGAGTCTGGAGCCTGTCAGACCCTTCCCAAAAATCGAATCACGAACCCCGAAAACCGTGCCCACAGCAATCCCAAAACGAAGATGCAAGACTCTATGACGGTTTTTAGATATCTCAACTAAATCTCAACTGCACAGTACATGACTCAACCATGCTCAACCTCCGTCCCCAAGAGCCAATGAGTCCTTTTCCATCCTGCCTTCACCACATCCTCCGGGCTGTTGCAGCTCTGAACTCGTACCTTTGACGTAACCCAGAGCTGCTCCCGATCCACGCCACTCTGCTGGATAGCCTGCCGAGATGGAGTTGGGCTAATGCTTTGCATCGGCATGCATTGGCAACTTGATTGCAATATGAAAATTGATATTGCGAATCCCAAAGCAGCGAAGGCGCTACTTTTCTTGAGCCATAGCAACAGCGCACCAATGGTTTGATGCGTGTCATCCTTGCGCATGGGGAAAATGACCACAAGCGAAACTTTTTACACTTCCCGATTTGAAAAGGAATGCAGTAGGGTACTTAGAGCTTCCCGCCCTACCACACTCCCCCTATGACCTTAGGTCATATCAAAATTCTAAGCTAGTGCCAGCCAATTTTGGCTGCAGATTCCAAAAAAGGGATTCTTGGCATCGAGCTGCTGTTCCTTCTGCACTTGGTGAGACCCACGGCAATCCTAAAAGCTTCCCAGCTACTTGCAGTGACAACCGCCTTGGTGAGATCTGCACAGAGTTCTGCTCCAGGAAAAGCTCCACCCTCCATTCTTTCGAAGCCAGCCGTTCACGAAGCACAAAGGAGCGAAGACGTAGATGCCTAGTCCTCCACGGGCCATCAGGTGACAGCAAAAGTGTGAATGCCGGACAGGATGTCACCCATCAGCAAGAAGTCCCCTTCGTTCAACAGCATGTTGTTCTGGAGAATGTTGAGAACCACCTGCAAGGACTCACCTATCGTCACAGCGTCAACATAGCCAATAACCTCCGATTCGGTGCTGCTCAAAGCTGCAAAGGGCTGCTTCTTCGACTCCCATCGAACCAGGGCGTTTCCCCACAAAGCCAAAAGGCCTTGATGTCCTCGAAGACCTTGTGGAGCGTGAGAAGCATAAGAGAGAATCGTGACATTCATCAAAGCCACCTTGCGCTCCTCAGAGGTAGTGCCGCATGCTCCATACACCAATGCGTAGTCCACAGTCTCCTGGACATATCACAAGACGTGTGCGGCCAATTGCTGCACTCGCCGAGGACATGTGGTCACCAGACCTGACAAGAGGGCCACAGCATGCGCCAAGTCAGGCTTTGTTCGGCTCGACAGCCTGAGTAGTTCACCCATCAGCTGTTGGAGTTTCTTCACATCGGCAGGGTCGATCGTTTCCTCAGGTTCCTTGTCAACCTTGGGCAACGGAAACTGTCGACCTTGAAGTGGTCCATGTCGCTCCAGCATCTCTCAAGCAAAGTCTGGTTGGCCCAAGAGCAAAGAGTCACCCCTCCACCTCAGCTGCATGCCACAAAACTTAAGCCATCGCTCCTGTCACCCATTCGACGTCAGAGCAAGTCCACTCCAACTTCACTCTAGCCAGAGTAGCTTCAACCATTGGTTGTGGCCCCACACATAGGATGTCGTCCACATAGACCAGGGGAAAGCCACATGGCACCGCGTAGGCATCATCGTTGAGTTGTGGCTCCGGAAAGTCTTTCTTTGAGACGCCCATGATGGACCAGATTTTGGGCTCTGGAGAGCGAACCAAGTGACACCGATGTGTAGCAGTTTCCCATTGGAAGCCTACCATTCGATGATCCCGGTATGTGGCCCAGTCGGCCAGCGATGTATCCAAGCCATTTACATATCTCCATCGCAAATCCAGCGCTCATCCATCGGGATCAGTCCAGTTGAAGTCAGAAGTCGAGGTGGCTCAATCACCAGAAGAGGTCGTCGCTGTTGCGACCTGGGAACAAGCAAGAAGGCATCCCCCACGTCAGTTTCCGCAAGGTGCACCTCAGGGCCGTAGAGTCGATGCCACCAGCATACAGATCAGTTTGATCAGGGGGCTCCCCCGGAACTACGTTCCAAGCTATCTGGAGGCGTTGAACCTCCAGCTCCTTCATCAACTCCCGGTCGTAGATCACCATGGCCTGAACTCCAGCGTCAACAGGTTTGGCATGATCTGCGGGTCGGACAAGATTTCCACAAAGAACTATGCGGATATTCTTTTCCCAACAGGTGATTTGATGGTTGGAACCATCTTGGCAGGCGCGACCGTCATGTAGTCGTAGCCCGACTCCTGAGGAACTTGATCGGCTCTCGCCCGACGAATGGTGCCAGATTGAACCAGGGCTTGCAGCTCTGCCTCCAACGGTTCCTTCCACAAATCAATGTCCCGCTTGACCTCCGCCAAAGACACCATGTAGGTTTGCAAGACTGCTCTGAGTTGTGCTGTATGTGGAGACTGGTTCAGCATCATCTCCACCAGGTGCAGCTGCCAAAGACGCCGGCCTGCTGTTGATAGCTTCTTGATGGAAGCCGTCCACCATGACCAACTCCTCCTCCAACGACCGGACTTGCGACTCAAGATATTGGAGCCACTGGCCATGGATTCCACCCTCAACAGCACCCACAGCTTCCTTCGCCAGCTCTTCGTTCCACAGCCGCTTCCACCCCCTATGCTCCCTTCTCAAAGTCTCGATCAGCTCGCCAGGGTTCTCAACTTCCACATAGTCCCAGGTGCGTTCACCAAGGCCATGTTCATCCTCAGAAGACGTACAGGAGCTTGTTGATCCCCGCACTGCTTCCATCGATAGGGTCTGCTGCTCGACGACCTCGGATGCCCCATGTGGAAAACACCACGCAAGCCATAGCCGCCACCTTCACAGGCACTGATTCTAACCCTGCCAGTCCAACACCAGAGATCATGTTGGATGCCACATCGCATGAGGTTGCCGTCCGATCCATGCCAGAAGCTGCAAAAGGCCCTGCCGGTGCTCCATGCAAGCCCAACTGTGGAGTCATACTCAAGGACTTTGAGCTCGACGCTGTAAAAGACCCTGCAAGTGCTCGATGCGAGCCCGACTGTGAAGTTATACCCAAGGGCGTTGAACTTGCCCCCCGATCACCACAGAAGTCTCAAGAGCCAAAATTGGGTTGCAAAAGTCCAAAACCATCACATTTGAACAAAGCAGTGTTCTGCAATACCTGCCCGCAATTCCACAACAGCTTCATCCAAGGGTAGACCGTCGTCAGGAGAGTATGCCAAGCTTTCCACATCCTCCTCCGGATCTTCACCTGCCAACTGCCCCCACACATTGTGAGAGTCATCAGCCACGCGCAAGTCTTCTCGAAGAAGTTGAGGTAGATCATCATGCTGTGCTGGCTCCTTGATCTTGCGGCCCTCCAAATGGAGAGGCTGCTTCCCAGTCAATCTCCTTGTAGTGGCTTCATAGAGCTCCATCACCGCTTTTTCACCTGCAGAGGCTGGAGACACCACTGCCCGGGCATGCTGAACCATCTTCCTTATCGCAGTACCCAACCATTGGTCATAGTAGGGCTTGGGCCCATCAAAACCATAGATTTGAACGGAGCAGCAAGAGGCCCCTTTTTGTGCCATCATTTGGCCTTCACCACCACCCTTTCTCCCAGAGGAACCATCGGCTTCGAAGGAACTTCCAGCTTCTGAAATTGGGCTCGAAGTCGCTCTTCTCCAGCCCAACGTGCAGCTCCCAGCCAATCTTGGACAGTCAGCTTTGATGTAAATGTAGCTTGATCTGGCCAACTTCGGCCTCGACATCATCTCCAGCAGTCATGGTCTGGTAGAGAGAGTGATCAGAGCACCATCGTTGAAATGGTTTTGAGAGGAAGGATTTCTCCCGGTCAGTGTGGACCCTCAAAATTGGGACTCCAAGAGCTTTGAATCTGCCATAGACCCGGCTATAGTGGCCTCCACGATATGGGCAACTTGCCTTGACTCCAGCACCTCCACAATGGTGACGTTCCGAAGTCCAACCGGTCTTAAGACCCTCCACATAGTTGAGCCATTCTTGGTTTAGGCCCTTCACATCCTTCTCATGAACCATCTCAACCTCAGGATTCTCCTCCTCATCATCCAGCACAAGCCCTTCATCCGGAGATTGACGTGCCGAATGGACTTCATGTTGATCACCTCCATGTGGGGCTCTTTGGCTTCTGATTCAGACGGATTCACCTCATCGCCCTTCTGTTCCGCTTCCACCTCCTAATCACCTGAGCGCTCCAAAAAGGGGAAGGGGAAGTGTAGCCACCATGATGTGTATTTTCCTTTTCTCCTCCGACCATCATCACGGCCAATCGGATAGGGACCCACCAAGCCAATGGAGAGGACGCAGGCAGAACTGTCAGCGTGAGATCGCCGATGAGGGCTATCAACACCCGCCAGCTCCAAGCATCACCTGCAATCTCTTCTATAAGGTTGGTGTTGAGCTCGGACATGCTTCTTCCAATCCTCCACATTCAACTTCTTGAGATGGCGACAAGCTTCAGACGACGATCTCGCTCACAAAGATGCACCTGCAAAGCCTTTTTCAAGGCAGCTACAAGACCAGGTGCCCAATGCTGCCCAGTCCCTTGATGCGTCCATGGTCTCCTTGAGGCTTGAAGGAAATGGGTCATATTGACGACCTGCACTGCGAAGACCATCCAACTGCTCGGTGGTCTTGGGGCCAACACCAAGACTCAACTCTGCAGCTTCAAATTGGAGATACTCCGCATACTGCTCGATCGACAGTGCCACCGGACGCACATTCACCGCCAACCCCTGTCTCACCGATGCCACCCGGTAGGACAACTGAGTTCCACCAAGCATCCCAAGGGCGTCAGCAAAGCGATGCAGCACACCACCCAAGATGATTGAGTCAGGCAGGGCGAGGTTCAGCTCAATCGATCGGCTCATCAGCCTCCTCCAACGTCGAAGTCCAGCCAGTAGATCCGATGCACTACCAGTCACCTTGGGCTCCGTCAGCTGTCGCAGGATGCTCACTCGTTCTGAGCTTCCACCTGGCTGGAAAATGGTCCACAACCGGTACATGATGCCGGTCACCGTCATGGCGCGACTGGCAATGAGGTCCTGCTTGATGACCTCAGGGGTGCATTTCAAAAGCATTGGAACCACACGCTGCTCCAAACGTAGATGGTGTTGAAGTCAACCATCGACCATACAACGCGGCAACCTCTCGCAAGATCTCAAGCCACCATCCACGCGCCGAACTGGCCACATCACCAATCATGGGCGTAGCAACTGTGATCCAATCTCCAAACTGTAAAGCCGACTGCTCAGAGCCAGTTGAGGAAGAAGTGGAAGAGCTCCGCAAAGGTTCAGCCGCTGCCTGAAGGCTGTTGGTCAGGTCCACCAAGGCCAGGAGGCGTCACCAGCGACGCAGCCACTGGTACCCCGTGTGCGATGAGCTTCTCCTCCAAGTCCATCCAAAGGAGTTGCAATGCCTCATAAACCCACTCCACCCTGATGTTGAGCTTGACCCATCAATCCAGCTGTGGACCCCTGAGGATTCAGCATCGGTCCATGACCTCCAAAACTTTGAGGCTGTCCATAGGCCACCCATTCCGAAGCTGGAATTCCAGGCGAGTTCCCAGTGGCAGGGGACGCGGGCTGTCCCCATCTCACACCCATGCCTTGATCAGCTGCTGCAGCTCCACGTTGATGCACACCATTCCCAGCGTCAGTCATTGAAGCTTGATGAGGTACTACATGTTGAAGAGAACCAAGCTAATCACTTCTGACCACCAGTTGATGAGGCGAAGTTGAAGGTCTCTGCAACAACGGCATTGGGGGAACCATTCCACCTGAGGGCTCTTGGCCACTTGGCACAATGTGATAAGACCGAACTTCTCCTTCACCTTCATCACCTCTCAGCTTTTTGGCTTCCCGCACGAAGTTCTCCTCAGCCCCGCGCACGATGCGAGGACTCAGCTCCTCCAAGTTCTTCTCCGGTGAGGGCTGCGGTAGAGCACCATCACCAAGGGCCTGCTCAAGGCCAGCACCCAAAGCAGATGTAGGGGCCTGCACAGCGCCCACTTGTTGACAAACTCCTCCTTAAGGGCCTACACATGGCCAGAGTTACAAGGAGAGGCCTGCACAGGGCCCGAAGCGCGAGCCACATCTCCAAGTTGAGGAAGACCAGCACCTCCATAAGGCCGCCGATGGAGGAAGTCCTTGGGGACGAGAGACATTTGCAGACTGTTCCACAATCGCTGCTTGCCTCACCTCTGGACTCCAAAAGGCATTGACTCCTTGAGGGACCGTCAATCCATCAGCAGGGAAGGAACCCCCATTACGACCAAACGGGCCGTCAGCTTCCCTAGGCATGCGCTAACAGTCACGGTGTCCCGAACCTTGCAGTCGGTCAGCACCATCAGGTAGTTCCATTTGCAGTCCTTGATCTCGGCCACCAAGCACCGTAGAGCAAGAGCTGTCCCCCACGTCCATTCTATGCGTAGGCACAGCGCCAACCTCCACTGTTCTCAAGTTATGGAACAACGGTTCTAAGAGACCATCTGGAGCAGGCATGTCCTGGGCAAGTTGAAGAGGAAGCAGGGCTCCAACATCGGCTTCATTCCCAGCAGGCGCCACCACTCCACCATGATGACGACTACCCTCCGAAGCTTCTGCACCAACTTCGACCACCGGCCCATAACCTGCAAATCCCAAAGCAGCGAAGGCGCTACTTTTCTTGAGCCATAGCAACAGCGCACCAATGGTTTGATGCGTGTCATCCTTGCGCACAAGGCAAATGCCCAACAAGCGAAACTTTTTACACTGCTCGATTTGAAAAGGAATGCAGTAGGGTACTTAGAGCTTCCCGCACTACCACAGATATAATTCATGTTTGATGATGTCTGGAGAGGATTATATATATGAATTATGAATGCTAAGTATGGTCTTTGTCAAAGAATTTGTAAATAAGATCTTTGAAGATAGCTTCAGCTCAAGCAGACTCTCTTGTTTGTTCTTTGACTGCCAATTGCTGTGATCCACGTGCAGCACAAACTCAAAAAATTGCCCTTCCGAAAAATGTGAAAATATTGTGACAGGAGCGATTCTCAATGAACACCTTGGATGTGTATGGCACGACATTTGCTTTCAGATTCTGCCTAGATAGATACGAGTGCGAAAACCTCACAGCGATACAGTTTCGACATGTTCGACACAGTTCAACTTTTGGAAGTTGCAGCCGATTGCAGCCTCAGCAATATCCTCGTGATTTCCATAGATCTGCGCAGTGTCTATGAGCCTGGCAACGTTTTGTGCGGCGTAAGGATCTTCACCATGTCTATCCTCCCGCTAGCCGCTAGCCCATGCCATCCATCGCAGGGTCCAGCCTCCCACCAGCAGAGAGATAAGCTTTCACACCTTCCACCAACTCCTGAATCGCTGAAAAAGGTGTGGGTCTGGAATAAGACTTGTTTTCGAGTTGAAATATGTTGAAATATGTTGAAATATGAAATATGTTGAAATGTTCAGGAAACGGTGGCTGCTATCCCATATATACAAGTAAAACAGTAAATCAATGAACCATCCATACGTGGTTACTCACTCATGTCTTTCCGAGAGTCCTCACCCCTAGCTCCAGGGCGACAACACGTGCCATAGCCAATGGCAGGCATTGCCTTTGAAGACCCAGCCTTAGCGCTCCAATCAATCTGTATCCAGCCTGACATCTCTGCTGTACTGCTTTGATTTCTCCAAAGACGTGGATTGGACCTCTATCTGAGCTGTTTGCTCCAAAACCTGACCACATCCACCTATTCTTGAAGCAAGGCACCACCTTCAGCGCTGGCGTTTCAGCTTTCACTCCAGCGGGTGCCAGCACAGTAGCGACGGCAGTGCCAAGAAGTTGACGTCGTGGCAGGGAATCAAACAGCTCCTTGGACCGAGACTCCTTGCGCACAGGTGACAACTGCGAACCTCAACAAAATGCACGGTTCAGATTGGTTCAGATTCAGATCTTATGATTCCCTTCTCAAGTTTGCTCCAGGCTTGTGCTGCTCCCGCAGTTCCTTCTTGTGACAAAACAGTGGGCCAAAATGAACTTGGGCCAAGCGATGACCAGCAGTCCTTCAAGCGTCCAAAGAGTGTTCCAGGCAAAGTAAAGGCCCGTAAGGTCCATGAACCCTCAGCACGGCTTTGGGGCTTTCCGATTTGCCCCATGCTAGTTGAAGCCATTTTGCTACTGAGTTCTCATGTTCGGCTTGAAGGAATCTACCTTTCAGATCCTTTCAGGGCACAGATGAAGCGCTGCCTGTAGGCAACTTGCTGAAAGGCTGGGACAAGCACATGTAAGTTTTAGACTTTTAGATTTGGTTTTGAGCTAGGTCTAATTGTCTAAGATTGTCTAAGAACACTTGAGAAAACAAAACGAACCCACTGGCCCCCTCTCAAAAATGAACCAAGTTGCCACAGCAAGGAGCAGCAAGACTCCGAGAGATGCACCATGACGCTTGTGGCTTGCCGCCATTGGAAACGTGTCTGCGTGTTGGAACTGGGGAGTTCGATGAAAATATGCTAGGTGCGACAGCTTGGGTTTGGGCATGGCAAATCCAGTTCTTCAAATGAAAACAAGCCTGCAGCTTTTGTGTCTGCTGAAGTTGGAAGCTTTACATAACAGCTTTCTCCAACCAACTACTTTTGCCCGTGGTAAGTCTGCCAAGTATGCTGATGATGCCTAGAACAGTCACTTTTGATGACTCGTACCCATCCGCTCCACATGAGAGCCAAAGTTGGCAAAAGTCGGTGCTGCTATGACCCCAGCATAGATCCCAGGCTCGACTCCAATGTCCCTAGAAAGGACACGGCCCAAACAAATTACCGGGATGCCCTTCTGTTCGCCCAAAAGAGCTGGGATTTGAGGATGTTCATCCTCAGAAATTTACGGAAAGTTGTGATCCTTCAATGATTTTCTGAGGAATTCCATAAAAATTATAGATCATTTAGAAAATTTTAGAGGTTTTGACCCATCCCCACTATGATTTCCAAAGTGTGGGATGGACTCCTTCAGCAGCTGTAGGTGCCACACGGGACCTTGCAGGCCACGGTATGGGCAACGAAGCTCCAAGGCCAAATGGGTCAAAATGATCAACCTCCAAAATGGATGGTCGATGTAAATGAAAAATGAATAAAAATGACCAATTGTGTGGATCCAGAGTTGCCGTGTTTCATGGTGTTCTCGTATATTATATTCATGGATTTGGAAGCAAGACTCTAAAGATCTGCTGCCTCGCACCACAGGAAGAGCTGCAGGCCATAAAACGCCTCAGTGGACCACGGGGCCTTACATCCAAGAGACAAAATAAAGCGGAAAAAATAGAATTTATTGATCATTATAGCAGATTGATGCCCTAAACTCTATCCAGACAGAATGCACAACAGAAATGTGAAGCCTGCTAGGCTTCAGTAAGTTTCACCAATGCCCCTGATTTCTAGCCTGACTTGGCTTGGGAAACTGCCTCTGAACCAAGTCAAATACAATCTCACCTATTTAGCTTTTGCCACTCGCATTTTGAAGTCGCACCAGACCGCATCAGAAGTTTTGCAAGTGCAGCAAATGCAGACTGGCTTGCTCGGCTTCAACCCCAAGTGAATACATGGAGGAGAGAACCAGAGAATCTGCAGTCTGGGCGTGCCTGAAATGAATCTAAACCAACCAATCTGTCATTGAGAAAGAAAATTCAAATCGCCTTGAGCACTTGCTGTTTCGGCACATACCCATCTAGACTGAAAAGATCAAGTGAAACTGGGTGACGCTTTGGCCTCCCCTAACCTGAACCTCTTTTGTTCTTCGTCCTTTCGTCTTTTTGTATCTCCTTGAAGGCTCCTTGTGGTGATCCGTTGGACATTGACATATTGCGCGGTCACCAACCCTTTTCACTTTGATCCATGACATATTGCGCGACCTCCTCAATCTCCTTCTTGGACAACTTGTCGGCAGAGGCAGGCATTGAGCCCTTGCCGTTGGTCACGATGTCCACGTTGTCCTTAAAGGTCTCAAGGGCGTCCACGCCACCGCTGTGACAATTTGCACACGCAGAATCCTGTGCAGAAGGACAAGCACAGATGTATCGCGATTTAGAACTCAAGACAGAATAGTGCCTTCAGCATCCTTCAGCTTTAAATTTCGGCACAGTCACAATGAGTCACACCATACCGAAGTCTTCGGAACAAATGTCTTGTTTCATTGCCGTGTGTATCCCACACTTGGTAGTCCCTTAAATCCCAAAAAAAAGATAGGATGCCTGCGTACATCTGCATGGCTCAAGGACAAAAAATGCCAACAAAACCCAGCATACCTCTCAACACTTCGATGTGAGCGCGGCATCAAGACTTGGAAAGCATAGGTGACCACCCCAAATGAAGCTGTAAAACCATCTACTTCCAGCTGTACAGTTGGGAGATCCATTCCTAGGGCTCATGCTGACCATGTCCACATAGTTTTCCCTCGCCAAGCGTCAAAGATCTTTTTCCCATCTGCTAGAGCAGCGCCCTGTTGCAAAAGAGAGTTTGTCTCATGCGCAGGCCGTACAGGTAGCAAGGGAACAAGGTGGTTGATCAGAATTTCCTTCAGGGTCGCTACTAAAAATTGAACGAAAGGAAATCTGGTTGGTGGTTTTAACCATCTTGAAAAATATTAGTCAATGGGAAGGATTATCCCATATATTATGGAAAATAAAAAATGTTTGAAACCACCAACCAGAAATAGAACCACAATGTCCAAGAGAATCAAGAACGACTGTGATTTTCCTACATATTCCTACATGTTCAGCCAACCATGTCCTTCTTGTCTGTGTCAGGCACGCTGTGGGTGAAAGCCATCGCGGCATCATAGCACTTCTTCTCCAACTGCAATTTTTACTTCTGTGAAGGATAGAATGCACAACAACCTGTGATTTCACCTTTTTTGGTTCTGCAAAATGCTGCATATGTGAATTTGGCGAAGAAAGGCTTGAAAAAAAAAATGTGTATTCGGCTATGTACATGTAGCATGGTCTTGAAGCATTCTTGACCAAACAAGTCTGGCAAAGAGTGGCGCTGCTTTTTTTCCAAAACGCAGCCTTGGCCATGTCCAAGAGATCGGCAGGGATTTTGGATTCCAGCAAGTCAAGCTCCGCAGTGTCACCCAAGGAAGCCCCTTCTCTTCCACGTGGATCTCTCCAAGTCTCATCACCTCCTGGATGTTGATTGGTCTCGTAGATGCCCTGCAACACGTCATGTGCCTGGTGGCTTTTGAGGGCTGCTTTGGTGCGCGAGTGATGTACGGTCAGCCAGTCTCTACTGGTTCTATCCAATGTCTTCTGCAGAGCATCCCCTCCAAACCAAGTGGTCTGGTATGATCTTTGCAGCTTAGATTTGACCATCCAAAGAGGTGTTGCATGTTTGAAGTGCTCCCGTGGCTGCTTGGAAATCCAGGCTCTATCCTTTTCTTCATCATCACCTCATCCCCTCCTCCTCCTCCTCCATTTTCATCTTCACCTTCTTCTTCGTCATCATCATCATCATCATCGTCGTCGTCGTCGTCGTCGTCATCATCATCATCAACAACATCAACATCAACAACAACAATGTGCATGATCTATTCGGGCATATCATGTAGTCTGTCTTTTTCTGCTGCTGTTTTGAGCCACAGAGCTATCTCCAGGGGCCTTGGCAGCGATGATGTCCAAAACGCCATCCAGCTCGTGATGGGCGAAGTCCTGCCACAGAGCTGAATGACGTGGCTGAATGATGTGGCTATGCTACGGGTCAAGTCACTTCTGTATGCGTTTGGAGGGGAGATAAATCTGACCCATATAATATAGATAACTGCCCAGAACCGTGTTTTGGAAAACAAGCTCAATGGTTGACAAACTTACCTCACTTTGGTGTAAAAATTGTGATGAATGGTATACTCACTCAACATCTTCCAGCAAGAAGATGCAATCTCTTTGGGTCAGAGCATGTTCAATAGGACTAACTTCTTCAGTGGTCAGTCATACATTTCTCATCATTTCACAAAGAGAATCACCACAGTGTCTTCTGACGGAGTTCACCGGGGGAGTACCTCGCATCTCTTGGCTTTACCCGCACTGATTCGCAGCAGGTGCTTGTTCAAGAGCTCATTGGAGTGTCCTGCGTCATATTCCGGAGAGCTTCGCCATCGAAAAGTCAAGCCCTTTAAAAATAGCATGGAAGATCATGTTCATTGTCCATTGTGTCGACATGTGTAGACGTTGCATTTGTTGTCTGAGACCTGTCTTAAAAGATCTTAAAAGCACCTTCTACAGTAGCCAGAATTCTGGCTGAGCCACCCCGTATCCAAACAAGTCAAAGGACCTCTGCTTTGAACCAAGATCCAATCAGTTGCAGTATGTTCGTTTCGACTTTCAGGATAAGATTGGATTGAATACAACAGCTTGGTCAAAATATGCTCGGTTGGAGCCTCATGCCTAAATATGCCTAAAGATTAAAGGAGAATTAGTCTCGGCACAAATGGGGCCTGAATGTGCTGCTAAGAATTGAGGCCCTGGAACGATCTTCTTCGCTCGTGCCAAGTCCAGTGAACTCAAACCTTGCGGAAGACCCACCTGGGTTTGTAGTAGACCAACCTTGCCAGAATGCGTTGGAAGTGTGTATGAGATTGCTGGCACAGGTTGTGGAAACAATTGACACAAAGAGCATATGATCGTGGGTATGTGTCTGCGTACTCTTGCAGACACCACCCCTGGATACATTTCGGCTCAGTCCCGACTTGGACTCAAAGCTAGCTGTTCAAGGGATGAGTTTCCACCAATATCATCATCTGTCAAGAGAAGACGTGTTTTTTCTTCATAAGATAAGTATAGATGAAATCAGATAGTTCCATTTTCTGATCTGACCAGGATTGATCAGTTTTATTCTCGCAGCATCCACAATCCCAAAGCCATCCACCAGCCTCAGGTGAATCGACGCAGTTCTCAGCAGCCACGGGCCAGATGAGAGCCAAGGCAAACAGAGGAGCCATGACGGCCATGACTGCTGTGAATCCGTCCAAATCTATCAAAATCTTCCAAAACTACCCGAATCCTGCTTGCTGTCTTGACTTGTTCATTTCAGGCGTCGCATGCGCGCCTGGCTGACGCCCATTCTGATCCAGTTCTCGGCAAATCAATATAAATCAATGTGTTGTCATTCAGGGCCTAATGTCTGCTGAGCCATGCTTCAAATGACAAACTCTGATGTGTATATATATATATACATATATATAAAAAGGGAATCCTCATGACCACAATGACACAACACATGATTTCCAGTTGTTTGGGGTTCTAGGTAGATCCACAGGCGAGAACAACCTCAGTACCAGTACAAGGTGCTGTGATGTATGGGAAATGGGAAATTGATACCAGTTCAACCAAATGATATACTCTAGAGTCTCGTGAAAGAACTTAATTCGCTTATTGTTTGAACACCCATGATGCATGGATGGAAGGAATCCGTGAGTATCCGTGAGTACTCTTTTTCTGCTCCTTCACGCCATTCCCACCAAGTCACAGAAAACACAGAAAATCCAGAATTTCCCTACAAATCATTCAGTGTCTGCTGGATACAAACTGAGCTGTACCAGTCATCACTCATCCTCGACAGTGATACAGCGCTGGGGCTCCACATTTCTCACACGCAGCTGAGGTGAGCCAAGATGGAAAGTCCTCAAAAAAGGCTGTACTGTACATCGGAGTCGTCTTCTTCGAGGCTTTCCTTTAAACATGCAACAACCACCAAATATGCTGATGTTTCCATGCACTGAAGAGCAGTGAGAATCACCAAGCCCAGCTGGTACGGATGATCATCTTCCAGCGCAACCCAAATGACCGCTGCATAAAACACAAGGAGGATGGTTCCAAATGCCAAAATAATCCATGCATAATACGCCCTGCGACCCTGCATCGACCTCCAGCTTACAATACTCCAGATTGGAAGGAGGAGAATGCTAGACGTGAGGAGCGCTCTCCAGGTATTTGATAAGTCCGTGCTCTCATATCCCCAGGCAAAGTACCTGGGTTTTAGCACCCAAATAGCTGGTGGATGCACATCCTGCCATGGCTTTATGGGGGCCCTGCCATTATGGGGGTTGGCCCATCGGTTCCTAGGTGTGGATTGGGGTTCGTCTGGCTTACAATGAAATTAAATCCCAAACCAGCACCCAGGTGCAATACACCTTGGAAAGCGGCAACTACCTGACCATGACACCATGTCTTCTTCATCAGAAGTCTGCTCGTGGCTGCATCCAGAATTTCTTCCGCCATGGCTCAAACAGTTTTCGCAAGCATGGCCAAACTTGGCGCACCAAAGTGCTTTGCCGTGCTTGAGCTTCTTGGCAAGGGAAGAAAACACTATTCAATCGAAAGAAAGAGTGGCCTAGGGTTTCAGCGGCGCTGAACTCGGCAGGTACAAGACCTGTGCTGTACCAACGCTATTCAGTAACTCCATCACACTAGCAAAAACTCACCAGCTGGCTCATCTGGCTCCTTGGCAATTTGATTGTTCCTCATCAGTTCGGTATCTGAAGATTGAAAAACGCAGTTGCTGAACAGCAATTCGCTGCACTGTATACAATCTATGTCACATTCATGTTTCATGGTGAAATCGCGACTTGGGCCCAGCCCTAGTGCCAAACTCTCCAGTTTCCAGTATTGCCACGCTGCATGAACTGCGCAGGCTGCAGTTCTATAATTACTCTACATTCGATTCCTCATAACTGCATGTTGACTCTTCACTGGGCTTAATCAACCTGTTCCAACAACAGTGCCCGTTGAATTGCCACAAGCTACGAAAACGATCAAAAAAAAGTTTGTAGCTAAGCTCGTTGGGAATGATTGGGCAAAATATCATGCTTCTCTTGACAAGTCCATAAGGGATGCAATTGATGGACTGGATCAAAAAATGCAGCAGGGTCAGGGTCACAATGTGTGGAGAAGCAGAGTCGAATCAATGGCCTGCAACATCAAATCTGCGTGTTGACTCGCTATGCTCTGTCATGCACAAGTCGTCCACAGTCTGGAAGGTTTGGTATTGCAGCTTTCATCAGGTAGCAAAGCTATGTGGCGTCTGTGGTGCAAGTGTCAAGCTCACCCCAGGTCCTTCATACTTTGCCAACATGCATCTGCCAAGGTAGTGTCAAAATGTGTCGAAAATCTTAGAACGTCAAAGATGTTCGAGGCGCATATAAATATATTAAACACTGCAAGCTCCTTGGTCTGTTCCACCCTTTTCACCGCAGAAACCAAAATGAAATAGCGCTTGGTGAAGCGCCCATGGCTCCAGAGCCGATCGAAGTATGAGGAAGCCTCTCAAAATCAGCAGCAACTGGATGAAACACTGATGAAACAACTCAATTGACATCAGTTGACCATCTTCCACCCTATACCCTCTGCTACAGTAATTGAACAAGTAAGCCAGTAAATAAAAACTATCTATGTGTCAGATGATTTATCTATAAGGATCTATATGGAGGTTTCCTAAGTCACGGGTTTACCTCCAAATCATCCATTTTCCCGGCCTCAGGATCCACCACTCCAGCAGCAATCCCAGGGCGTCCTCGCCAGACCTACCATGGCGCCATGGTCTAATGACTGGGATGAGGACTGGGGCACCCAAATCATGGGAAACCTCCAATTGGATAGTCCATGATACTAAAATTTGACCAAAATCAGTGGATTGTTGTTGGATGTTGTTGGTATATTTAGTATATGTATGGTATCTGTGTTGCAATTCATGGATAGGATACTTGGACAAACAGGATCTTTGAATGGAGCACAGGAACTTGGGTTTCTCTGGTTCAAGAAGTTCAATATTCCAAGGCCCCCGGCAGCCACAGAGGGTTCGCCACTGGATCCAGGACCTCATAGTGCTTGCGGTTTGCTGGAAGTATCTGCTTGCAGGGAGTTCAGGATGTGGCGATCACGGACAGCACCGTCGCTGACATTCACCTGAAGGTGTGGAAACACTGCGACTTACTGCGCCCCTCCTGATTCATGTACCAGAAGTGTAGTTGCATATTGGTTTACACCAAAACATATCCAAAGCAAATTCTAGCCCTAAGCGGTCACATAGAAACTGCACTTTCAATGGTGTCAGTCAAGTCTTCAGTACTGGGCATTCTCAAAGCTGTCCAAAGAAGAGAGGGAAACAGCCAGTTGTCGGAGATAGGTGACCTCGATGGGTCACCAGGACTGTACAGCCAAGGGACTGGAGAGTTGTAAGCCTTAAAGGTCCATCGTGTACTGAAGAATTCTGCAACTCTGTGTTCTCCAAAGGTGTCAAAGACTGTGACTATTGCCCTTTGCCCTCCAGTAATCAAGCGTGGCAACGGATTTATAGATGAGTTTCTCGTTAAAACCTCCATCTGGGGATGCTCATGGATTTCCATCACATTTCATTATACCGGATGGCAATATGTAAAAATATGTAAAAATCATAGTTTCGCAATGTTTCGCCATGGATTTCGCCCCCCATGGCACCCGGCGTTGTCTGAATGCACCAGCAATGTGCCATCCCGCTGCATGACACGGTGCATAGCTCTGAACGTCTCCGCCTTGGAAGTGACAAAACCATATGAAAATTTTAATATGACTGTGTGTGTGTGTCAAAGCCCTCGTACCCTTGTCAAAATCAAAGTAGCTGGTAAATGGCTGTTCATTCCGATTAAATTTATTTAAATATGGTGTAAGAAACGTTGATTCATCCCCATATATGAGTTGTGCAATCTGTTGGTAGGGCCACACTGGCTATGATAAACTGGACATCCATCTAATATCATCTAATCTAGTTCATGAATGAGAGGAACCATTTGTCTGGATTGTAGCGCCCACACATGGCCATCATAGCTTTTTCATGAACCATGCTCTTGCAGTCCAACATAAACCTTTGGCCGTTTGGGCACTGTACAACCCAATATGACTTCACTCTTGCTCAACACGTACAAAAGGTTTGTACTCTTCGAGGAATTGGATCATTTGAAGCATTTGCTAAGGCTTAGGTTTGTTGTTTATTGGAGCTCTCCAGACTATCTGAAATTCAACAAAGGGCACCCTTGATTCAACTCGCCACCCAACCAATCGGGGCCACATGCTGTGGCGTGGGCGTCTTTCATTGCTTTACAACACACAAAGGATACTTCTATGATCGATTGTTCGCAATCTTCAGAGAGAAGTGATTGATTGTTTGCATCTCTTACGCACAAAGGAGCAGAGGGGGAACACATGGTCCTCCGACACGCCCATCGATAAGTTGAACTTTCATCGCAGTCACATCCAAACCCTCCAACTGGAGCTGCTCAGCAGCCAAACGGTGAGCAAATGTGGGGCGTCAACCGCTGCGTCACCATCATCACCTTGCCATGTGTCATGTGGCTATCAAAACACACATCCGAAAATCTTCGAATTCCTTTATTATAATCATACTCCAAAATATGGGTTTGTTCGTAGGCTATCCCCAATTAATTCCAATGGCTTATCATCATTTTCTTCATTGACCATGAAAAACTGGGATAAATCATGATAAATCAGGATTATCAATGTTCAGACACAGGGCATCCACCTTCCGCATCACCCAGGCCACGCCGCACGGGCGGCTCTGGAAAGTTCACCTGTCATGGAGCCCCGGGATGGGACTCCACAAGCGACTAAAGCTTAGTAGTTACGTTATAGTTACGTTGATATCTACCTTAAAACAACATGTTGTTTATATATGTTTATATAATTTTATATATATAATTATATATATAATTGTATATATATATAGTTGTATATATATATATAATTGTATATATATATAGTTGTATATATATATAATTGTATGGTCCACCAGTATATGTTTGGACCGTTTTGACTAACCGACTAACCACATACTGGTGAAAAGGTGTGTTCCATGTTCAGGGCCTGATGTGAAAGGCCGTTAACGAGTTTTGCAAGAAATTGTGCAGCCGAATTCGTAGGCACAGAACTCGTCCTCTTTTCCGGGGGCCAACATGCCACAGACCACCGGAATCGTTTGGGTGAACACAAGGGAAAGGTTTCCCGTAGATGCTTGGTGATCCTCGGTTTCTGGGCCCCCCAAACAAAGATATGATCCACAGAACGAGGGGCCAACCTTGGCACATGCAGTCAGACAAAGTCCCTGAAGAGCATCAATGAAGCCGTGAAGCCGTGAAAATGCATGAAGGATCAAAAAGATTGTTAGACCCGCAGAGAACCAAACTGGCGCAACAGCAGCGCAGCATCACCAGCCACAAAGCAGAGGTTGGACACCTTGGCGATTTTCAGACAAAACGTTCGAAGAAGCACTTTCTGTGCAAATTTGATCAATTATGCGTATGTTCCGATGTAAACTGATGATATTTGATTGGCTGCACAGCTTCTGTTGGGATCCACGCATTGGTCAACAAGCTCCGAGAAAACGTGCGGAATACACGATCCCGCCTACCGCAGGCAGTGAAACTGGGATTGCTTTCCCTCGGAGCTCTGACTTTCAAAACTTGAAGGGTTGAAAATGCCCGGAACGGCCCGTGATACACTTCCAGCAAAGTCCCGCCTGTGTTCGACGCAAACCCAATTGGCTGTCTCATCATCTTTGGAGGCTTGAGCGCAAACCCACTCTCCCTGCGGCCATTTGACAAAGTGCGGTTCAGCATTGGCATAAGTGTCCCACTTCGGAGTGCGAAAGTTTCTGAGACAGGGGAGCCCAATCCAAAGGCAGCTCCTTCCAAAAGAACAAGGTCTGCCTGAATCTTCAATCTACTGATGCCACAATCGCAGTTTTGGCCTCGCCCGAGCAAAGCTCTACCTGGAGTGAGGTTGGACCGCACCCAAAGGGGGTTGACAAGTCATAGTACCACGTGCAATGGTGGTGAGTCGTAAGCTACACCGGGAAAACGCAGCTTTCACATCGGAAACGTTACATCGCATCTGCAGTGGTTATTGTGATATGATATGTGTCTTTACAACCTGGCAAATGCAAATACAAACAGGTATGGATTCAGATTCAATGGAGCCAAAAGCGGCCTACCAATGGACCCATCAAATTTGTCGTTTTTGCATGTGTTGAATCTAAATTTTCATATATGTCCTTAAATATATTTGAATATCAGACATGTTGGAGAGTTCATTACACGACCCATACACAGTGGTCGCCAGAAACATGGCCTTCCCAAGGTCCATGCTGCCTTCAAGGGAAGCTCCGAGTCGAAGGCGGCGCGAAGATTCCAGTGACCACCTGGACTTGGCTGAAAAAAGTTTGGCAATGGCCCAAGATCAACCAGAGTTGGGCTTTTCGAATGTGAAGAGTCTAAGAGGTACGAATAGAGAATGGTATAAAATTGATTATTAAAGTTGTATAAATATGGCAAATGCAGCAATCACTTAATTAGTTGGCTGTTCACATCTTGGCCACGGTGAAGACTGCTCAGCCACCTCCGTCCTTCACAACTGACTGCAGGCGCCCAAGTAGCCGTTGCCGCGCCTGAACGTCAAAGGATAACATCCGTCAGGGATTACCACTGATTCTCTGTGCACCAGATACACCTTTCTCCCAACCTGCCCTTCCCGGTGCCTTTGGCCGCTCGCTGCACCTCAAACAGCACCCCATCACGAAGTGAACACTTTATTCAGAACATGGAAATAGTGTGAGGAAAGCTCAGCTGATATCAAGCAATATGAAGTGATGCTAGGTGTGTGGGGAACCTGCCTCAGGCCCGCACAGCTCAGAAAGGCCAAAGCTACGTTTCAACTCACCCAAAAGCTCCTCAGCACCTGCACGTGGAATGAAGCCCGGGCAACCAACTGACCCATAGGCTGTTCAGTACACTTAGAAACCATCTACAAATCTGTCGAATGTTTTTTGTGTGGTAGTGGTGAATGACTTCTACAGTACGGGCACTCAGTCCCTGGCCAATTTGATGCTCCGGGCCAGGAGCCTTAGACACAATCAAGAAGTGGGTCTGCTGCCTGCAAATATACAAAGCAAATCCCAAAATCCCAGGTTCATCACTTTCCCCATTGAAATTGCCATATCCCTCATTTTTTGGACTAAACCCACATGTTTGATCATGTATAATACAGTAAGTGCTACTTGGCATTACACATGACCCTCCCTTCATCCCGACGATTTCAACTCATTGCGGCCAAGCAGCACGAGGCAGAGCCAACAGTCTACCCATATGTTTCCTCAAGTTGTCCATCCATGAAATCTGAGGTGCCAAAATGAACTGACTTCAGTACATTTCTGAAATTTCAGTAAGATTCAGTAAGAACTTTCACACATCGCACAGGAACTCGCAATGGGAGTGAGCTGGATTGGGGTAAATGGAAAACAAGTGGCAAAGTTGACCTGTCAGCATTGAAAAACAACCAGTAGTGGACGGGCTACAAAGACTGGTGAACTTATTGATATCTCTTGGCCACTTAACGCTTTTGGATGCTTTTGGACTGCAGTGGTCTGCGTGACCAAGCGCCGAACAAGAGTGCAGGCTTCGAGATAGGTTTGCTGCCGCCTATGGAGCCAAACATGCTCCACAAGTGTGTGACTTGCAATAATTTTGGAGAAAACTGATAGAAACGTATAGAAACCAGGTTGTTTGATGACTCCAGATCACAGCCTGAGCAAACAAAAATATGTTTTGGCTGTTTCTCAACATTTCTCAACACCTGTCGCCTCTCTCCAAGTTTCCATCGTCCCAAGTTGTCTGGGACCACCGCTCTGAATCCTCTCCGCAATGAGCGTTGCCCTTCGGGACAGCTCACGCCTCGGGAGGCTTCGATGGCAAGGTCCAGTCGAACCGAGATTGCTGAGCCATGCTGAGCCTCAGACTCCTTGAAGTTCGTGAACAGTACGGTGGATGAGTTGCCTGTTTCTGGTTACCATCCAGCTCGCTCATCATTGAAATGCATCTGCAATACTCATGGTTCGGGCTGCACCATGTTGCAAGCTGTCCGTGCCATGCCCGGCCAAACCAGTCAATCACAGTTTCTTCAACTCGAAGCCTTCTGGATTTGGCTCCTGGCAAATCATTCTCAACAACATCTATCAGCGCATGAACTCATACTGATGTACAAGACAAGTTGGAACAGTCCTCAACATGTTTAGAATATTTTAAAATCATATAAAATCATATAAAATCTACAGCCGCTGGACATTGTTGAAACAACTTCACCACAGAAAGAGGAGGCTTAGCCATACATAACCCATATACGAACCGATGAATTCCACCCCAAAGGCGCCACCTGCGTGTCCCGAGCTCCTCTACTTTGGAGGCCTTGCAGCTGCAACACGCAGTGATGTCTGCAGATTTCATTCCAATGAAGAATGTGTAAAGTCAAAGGATGTTGATAATACAATCTAGTGATGTATGCTGATTGGATGGTTTTGATTTTTCCTGATTAAAGAAGCTGCAGCAAACCTGCCGTTGTCGGCCCAGTTTTTTTGGTTCTAGGGGTAGACACTGCACACTGGAAATGTAGTTGCAATTCACCATCTAAGGAGTTGTAGCTGTTTAGGTGTTTAGGTCGGGCATTGATGGCCCCAACTGATCGGATGGATATCGGTACAAGTTTCCAAATGTGGTTGTAGAATAAGCTTTGGTGCCCCGGTAAGCTTTGGGTTCAACAACCAACCCAAGCTAAGTTGGTGCAAGCACCTTGCGACGCAGAAGTCGAGCACGTCTTAGAGACTTCTGAGCCTGATAGGTGCAAAAGAGTGCTGAGGAGTGTGCAGTTGTGACCAAGATGGACCAACTATAAACAGTTGGCAGTTGACCCATCAAAGAGAGAACTCCCCAATTGTTCTCTTTTGGTTCCTCACCCACCCAGGTGCTTGTTCAAGACCGGCCACCCACACTGGATAATTCCGGAAGAAATCTGTACGGTAGTGTGCAACGTCCTTAGAAGGCCAAGGCCCTGACACTCTGAATCTCCCCACAAAGGAGGAAAGATTCTGCCAGCATGGTCCATAAACCTCGCAACACAAAGATCTGTTTTCTGACCGCCTGTTTCAACCATGGCACCGGAAAACGCTGGGCTCAGCACTCGCGCGGCTTCTGAGAGCTGCGGCGCGACCACCTTCCCAAGTTGCGAAGGCTTCACCATCTTCACCTTAATGCCAAAGCACTGCTGTCATCTGCTGTCATCTGCTGTCTGGTTTGTGCAGTTTGGGGTCCCAGAGATTCTGAGCCTTCTGAGGCTTTTGCCATCGGCAGTTCCTCCTGCTGCCCTCCTGCAAGCATTGCCACTGAATGGAGGGTATGGATTGAGATATGTAAGTAATAGGGACTAGATGGGCTACGCAATTTTGAGGCTTTTGAGATCTTAGATCTCAGATGTTTTTGATACATGATCTCAAATGCTCAGGCAGCTGGCAAAGGCGTATTGCCTGTACCAAGACATCAAAGCTCAGTTTTGGAATCTCCCCACAGGCGCCAACCACAGGCTTTGTAAAGCATCCAATGTTGGGTCAAGGTAAAATCCTTGAGCCACACTCCAGGATCAACAAAATCCTTGGATTCCCCAATGGTGCCCCCAAACTGTGCCTCTTTAGCAAAGTTCTGGCAGTTTTCACCTGAAAGCCTTGACATAGCAACGCCACGAGATATTCGCTGCTCGTTGCCTGGCACAACAAAAAGCACGAGATCACAAGCCTTAAACTGTCACAAAACGGAGTCGTTGGCTTCGGTGTGCTCTGGGTCTTTTTGGATTTGTTTGGATCTGTTCACATTATGTGGATTCCTTGATTCACGGTACACTTATTGATCTCATTGTATATGTTTGGTGGTTGATTCTGTCTCATCATGAGCAGTTTGCTAGCCACCCACGAGCTGCTTCAAGCAGCCAGCAGAGCATCTGGTGCTAGACCCCATTCTTCTTCCATTTGCCTCAGTATCCGTGACCCAATGTCCCTTTTGGAGGGGGAATGCATGGAAATGCCAATTCATGAGAACTTGATAGAACTTGCCATGGCTGGTCACCAACTTATCCACACCCAGTCTCATCAAGGTCATGGCATGTCATGGCATTGTTTTCCCAAGCTGCACATGTTTCAGAATCATGTCCATCCAGTGGCGCGACTTTGCCCCACGTTCTGCCAGAAAGCGGCCAACATTAACATGGCCATGCTGGAATGCTAATTCCAGAGCAGTTGCTCCATTCTTTGTGGCACCAGACATATCTGCCCGAGACTCAACCAGCAAGCGAACAATCTCGAGATGGCCGTGCTGAGCTGCCATGTGCAATGGGGCTGACCCAGTGTCTGACGTTGGCACGTCCATGTTGGCCCCAGCTTCAACCAGCAAACGGACAATGTCCAGATTGCCCTCCTCAATTGCAATGTGCAAGGGCGTTGACCCATCGTCCGTCGTGGGCTGATCCTTATCAGCCTTGGCATCAATCAGCAAGCCAACAATGTCCACATGTGCCTCCAGAACTGCACAATGCATCGGAGTTGACCCAAAGTCTAACGTTGGCGCGTCTTTGTTGGCCCCAGATTGAATCAGCATGCGGACAACGTTAAGATGACCCTTGGCAGCCGCAACGTGCAATGGTGTTGACCCATCAGATAGTGCTGTTTGATTCTTGTTGGCCCCGACATCAATCAGAAAGCGAACAATGTCGCCGTGGCCCTCTTGGGCTGCAAGCCACAAGGGTGTTGCAGCACTTATATCAGCCTGTTCTTTGTCTGCACCAACTTCAACTAGCAAGCGGACAATGTCGAGATGACCGTCACATGCTGCAAGCAGCAATGGTGTTGCACCACTGTCCGCAATAGGAGCTTTGTCAGCTCCAGCTTCAAGCAGAAAGCGAACAGCGTCAAGACAGCCACTGCGGACTGCCAAATGCATGGGTGACATTGCCAAATTTCCTGTGGTTCGTGCATCATTCTCGGCGCCCGCCTCCAGCAAGAGCCGCATAGGCTCAACATGTCCATTCCAAGAAGCACGATGCAACGGTGTCAAGCCACATCTGTCTTTCACATTGGGATCACGGGGACGCTGAAGAAACCTTTCAAGGGCAACTGAATCGCCATTGCTACACGCCAACATCATCGGCGCATCCTGTTTTGCATCGGGTTGCCAAAAATCCAAAACCACCAGCTGCACCTTCATTGACATCGAACCAAACACCTCGTCGTCCGGGATCTCACACAAAGCATCGCTCAGGAACAATCTCTGTCGAAATCTGGAGACACCAACATGCGATGCCAGGGTTTGTTTCACTGACTTTGCAGATTTGCCTTCGAAGTCGCTTGGATTGAGAACTATCAGGGTCTCGCCTGATGCCTGGAAACACACTTCCATTGCTGCGCTGTCCACAATGAAATCCAGAAAACCTCTCGGATTGTGTGCTAAGTAAGAGATTCGGATCCCAATTTCAAGTTTGTCGCGCAAGTGTTCAGAGCCCAAACAACTACTATGTAAACACCGAGAGGACCCTGAAATCAAAGTCCCAATATAGGGAATCTCTAGGGACAGACTCTGAATCGCCAGAAAGGAGGTTGTCACCACCGTGATTTGCAACTGTTCCAATTCCGACAACATGACTGCCCGTTTGATTTTGTAATTACTATATACATCTAGGATAAACCCAGGAATTGGAAAAAAATATGATAACATTTCTGGCTCTACCCAAGATGTGTATCACTTCGATCCGCGCCAGAGGCTCAAGCTGCAGCAATTCCACAGCAGCTTCCACCTCTCCGGCTCGTCGGTAGCCTGCCCAACATAGAACATCATGGGACATCCGGACATCCTCAGCTTCGGCTGCAAACTGGCCCACCTCGCAGGAGCCTCGATGCGGGAAGTTCTCCCAGGCCCCGGCCCAGGACATATTGTAAATCAAACGAACAATTTGGATAATTTGGAACAAGTCAACAAATGTCAACAAAACCGGTTGAAATTTTTGGAAAGTCAAAGTGAATGATGTATGGTAACCCAACATGAAATCAAAAAAAGATAAACATTCATTGTACGCCCATCTCAATCCATGGCAAACCGCAGCCCACTGTGGCGCTGGGCGTGTTGGCTGTGCGGATGTTGGGTTGACACCCTACCTGCAGCATCTCCTTCAGTGCCTCCCCAAGCGGTGCAGCCACCTACTACCTACCTGTACCATCGCATCATAAAATGACCAGCTTCCAGTGAGTCATGAAAAAACGTCAAAAAATGATGGGTTAACATGGTTTGAGATGGTTGAAACCATCCTGGAGGGATATTAAAGAGTATTAAAGTGGTTCCGCCCACTGCAACTTGCGTTCCGACTTGCCAACTGCCTTCACATCAGAAGTCGAACACCTTACGCCCTGAAACCTGGAAACGCTGCCTCGCGTGACTCATCTATGTGTCCAGCTTCGCACAGACCCTTCAGTAGGGTGGTATAGGCCACCACCTCACGGCCAGCATTGACCCGGCAATTCCAGTTGTTTATTTGGAGCTGCAAGGATCCATTCATATCCAGTGGAAAAAAAACAATGAAACATCAACCAGAATGGACAAGAATCTAATTATTCCAAGGATTCCGATTACAAGGAGCACCAACCGACACAAATCGTTACGCCTGGGAAATGATGAAATGGAAGAGAATTCCTTCCTTGGGTCCCCAGCACCAGGATTCACCCCGCGACTCTGAGATTCTTGAAGCCACCGGCGCGCCTGCAGATTTCCATCGACTCAGAGAGTATGATGCGTCCTCCCACAGTTTGCCACATTTTTGCCACATCCTCCTAAGTGTTTTCCTGAGTGTGGTAAGATGTGGTAGGCGTAATGATAAACATTTATAAACCATCCGATCATCCCCATGCCACAGATGGCCACAGTGGCAAGCGCGGTCGCTCCATGGCCTCGGACAAGTCCCCCACTCGCACTGCGGCATTGACCAGAGAACCAAAGGTTTGAGCCTGGCGGCAGATGGCTATGGGTCGGCTATGGGTGATTCAAACCATGAGAAGCACTGATGTTTGTCATTTCATGGCATTTCTGACAAATTGATATCATGTTCTTATCATGTTATTACCAGTGTTATCATTCCAATTAGCATCATCACTATGATTGTTGCCATCATTATTATCGTTGTCATTGTTTGTTATCATTGTTGCTATCATTATTCTTGTTGTTACTATCGTTGTTGTTCTTACTGTCAAATCTTTCTCAGGCGACCCCGAGTTTGACCCATGGCTCAGCTGATGGCTGCTAAGCATGTCGGCCAAACACTCGGTTGCAGCTGTTCCTCCAGAATCTGTTGGAAGGCATTTCGCGCCTGTCGTTGCTCCAGGTGGAGTTCCATAACATGTCATAACCATGAGATCTTAACCCCATGAGCTGGGATACAAAACCCTTATAAAGGTATGGTATAGGTAATATATCCACTTATTAGTGGAATTGCACATCCAAGTATGATTTGACTGCAACCAGGGGTGTCACTCTGCAACTCGTTAGGACAAAAAGAAAAAATCAACATTACGTCCTGGTGTTGGTTGTTCCAACATATCCAAGCAATGGTGGACCAGCACGGAAACCACACTGCGTCACTTTTCTTTGGCCGCACACTTTGGCATTGGGAATGCATGACGGCAGTACCTGAAATGAGCGGAATCCAGAGGGGATGGAGAATCCCAAGGGTGGCTTTAGCTGTCTTGGCTGGAGAGGCCCCAACACTGTGGTCGGTTGGGACAAGTTTCGGGAAGCAAGGTCAGTTTCTGTTTCAGAACAAATGACACAAGTGCTGCATATGGCTGATCTCGTCCCGTAGATTGGCCCTGCATCATTTGAGCATCTCTCATGCCAAGCTGCATCGCCCCTGCCTGGGTTGTCGTTGGAAGTTCCTGCAAGGTCACAAACCATCCCTTCCCCCTAGTATTAAATACCCCCAAACGAACCCCTAGTTTAGCTATGTTTAGCATTAGATCTGTTCATTACAGGGGACTCATATACGGGTTCTTCAGTATGGGGAGGGATATGGAGGGATTACTGGGGGATCATCTCACCAATGGCCAGCGCGCGAAAGTGGCAGCGTCCTGCCAACCAACCGCCTCCAGCATTGCCAGGGCTTCATCCCATTGAGGCGCTGGGGCAGCCTGTCGCTGCAAAAGAGAATACCCGTGGCGCCTAACCCCCAATTTTGCTGTTTAAATCTGTGTGTTTTTGTTGGCTAGGGTGTCCAATCGAATCGTTGTGTCCAATCATTTCCATGTTCGTGGTTGATAATAGTTGCATAGATATGGCATAGGCATAGGCTCATACAATGATAAACCGATAACTTATATAACCAGCAGAAAACAGGAAGGTTGGCTCACTTCTGCTTGACCAGCCAGCTAGTATGGGTACAGTAGATGGTGACATGTGCACCTCTGCAATTGCGGCCAGCGGCAGGTTGTCATCGCGCAATGAATCTCAGGTGACGTGGAACAGGATGCAGTGCTGTGCAAACTAGGGGACTTTCAGCAGTCAAGTCAAGACCTGCACATTCAGTGCCTTCCTTCCTGAGGTTCTACAAAGTTCATGGCCATCAAACATGTTGAAACATGTTGAAACATGGATGGAAAGAACTTCAAAAAAAACTTCAAGCCAAAGCACCCTGACATGCCAGGTCTCTCTGTTCGACTTCATTGAAACCTGCACTGGACGTAAGTAGCACAGGCAAGAACCAGCAGCAAACAAGCACTAGGGTTGCACTCAGAACTCCTTCAGCATCGAATAACCCTTGAAATCCGTGGAATAAGATGGAAAAAGTATGTATCAATGTACCAATCACTGGTTCGTTTACTAGGAATATGGTAGTAAATGGTAGTAACATGTAGTAAGTTTATAACTGTTCTACCGGATTCTACCAGGTCACCTTCAGCAATTTTCACCAAGCAGACCATCCTCTTGGCGCTGGGATTCCAGGGGCGTCCCCGGTGCACACAGCTCCGGTTGTCGCAAAGCACCACATCACCCGGAGACCAGCTATGGCGATACACAAACCTTGCCGTGGCTGGACATGGCTGGGAGATGCTTTTCCAGCCTTTACATACCTTGACCCCATTTTACCACCCATTTTATGATTCGCCACTTTTTTGGTGCAATTCTCCAGGAATTGGAGAATTGATCTGTTTCAATTCTAGCCAAACATATCCAAACATACTTACTGTTCAATTGGAATGATTGGATGATTTCGTGAACCGATCGGACGCCTCCATGTACAAGCCATTGGAATTCTTGGCAGGATAAGCTTATTGTTTGATGCCTTCTATATTCTTGGGTTGCCAGATTCGTTGCTTGCTTTCAAGCAGGCTCATAACTCTATCATAATTCTATCAGATTGTCTGTGTTTCCGAAAGCGTGCTTGGTTCTTTCGCATGATGGGGATTTTCTGAGAGCTCCCTTCCCATCTCTTGCCCGCAAAAAAGAGAAGTGACTCCTGCTTTGTGATGTGCCTGTTGATTTGCCTGTCCAGCGAAACACATTCACTTCTGCCCGCGGTGGCTTTCACAGGATGTTCGTGGATTCCAGCAGCATGGATTCTCTAGCAAGCAGACTGGAAAGTGAATGGAGTACTGGAGTAGGTACTGTATTTTGGCGTTTTCCTTGGACCCTAACGTGGCTCCGTTTTGACGCAGAATCATGTCATGTTTGTCAAGAGCACTCAGGAAGGATTTCTTTTTAGGACCAATCACATCAGTCTTCACCTGGGTGTGCAGGTTCTGGCGGCTCTTGATGTAGCCACTCCACAAAGGATGATCAGGATGCATGGCCAGGAGGTGCAAACATCAAGAACATGAATCCGGAAATCCAGTTCAAGGCAAGATTCAAATTGCTGAGATATTCACTGTCAGCATTCTGAAAATGCAAAGACTGTCCCTATTCTGTACGGGGTGTCACATCCTCGTGCACCGCCCAGCGAGGCCATTGTCTGGAATGCCATGTAAACCAGGTCCATTTTGGTCAGAAAAAGACCGTGGACACTGCAGCTTGGCTGCCACAGATCTGCTTTCCCCTGGCATTTTCCTTGGCAGCCACGACAACATTAAGCTTTGGATGGCTGGTGTCTCCTCGTAGATGAAATTTGGCTGAAGTCCATTATGTCCATTCCTGTCCATTCCTTCAGAATCTCCAACAGCACCAGTCTACCTGCTGCACTGTTGGAACACCATTCTTTTCAAGCTTCAGTTCCATTGGGTCCAGCATCACGTGGCGGCCGCAGGCTCCAAGATCTTCATTACTTCATCGTAACCCCAGCGTTTGTTTCATTCCTGCTTGACGAAGCAAGACTTGGGGAGGCCACATGGGGCACCAAGAAAATGTGGTCTCGTCTTCTGTCTGGCCTGCAGTAGTTTATTGCCACCACGTTCAATGAGTTGCGAGGCAAGATATTGTCTCTTCTTCAAGCAACTTTTTTTTTTCGTCGTCCAGTGACTCATAGTGACTCCAAATTTAATTGTTGGCTAATCAGGCCCATATTGCACAGTTTTGGCTGGACATCTTTGTTCAACTGGATGGTCTGGTCTCGCATTAAACGGCATGCACTCTTTTCATCGTCCCCTTGCCGCCGCATGCCGCCGCAAAAACTGGTTCCATCAAAGAGCCATCGTCGTTCTTAGCTTCGGCCTGATCTGGAAAGGTGGCCTTGAGCCGAAAAAGCAGCCGGAAAACGCATCGTTGCTGGCAAGACAGTACACTGGTCATGAAGGCCTCTCTTAATTTGGTCCATTGGTGTTGGAAATGCTGCCACTCTCCACATCACCACCACTGTGACCTACTTCCTTCCATTCTGTCACATTCAGAAGGCGATAGGTCCACTGTGCATCTATCTAGAGAGCTATGTGCACGACCAACGATCATGGCAGTACACATCCCACCTGATTAAAGATCGTCCTTCCTGCAGATCAAGGCCCTCTACATGGCTGCAATGCTTCCCTGCAAAGAATGACCTACCAGCTGGATAGGCTCGAAGCAAGAGGTCCAGAGGAGAGCCATTCGCGGAGTTTGGTCAACATCTGGGTTTGCTGAAAAGTACCCACAATTCCAATGGATGATCATCATTTTCCCCATTCTATCAAGAACATTAAATGGTCATTTGGGGACTATACCCCATTTTCAGACAAACCCATCTGAAACAATGCCCAAAGATTTGTTTCTGCCCTATTCCATTGCTGCCCCAGACCTTGCGGCAGCAGTGCTTCGCACCAAAAAGTGGCGCGCCGGTGGCACCCGGCGGCAAATGCTGATGGGTGGGCGCTGCCCCAGTAGTCGCAGGCTGTAGTCAAAGTCATGGACACCTGAGAACCAGCCGAGCAACCATCCTTGATACAATTTGTGTAAGTACCACCATGGAATATAGAATTGACATAGCGATATAATTCATTGCTACATGTATCATGTACTGTATATGCTATAAGTATATAACATACCGTATATGTACATAAACATCCCGCCGGACCGGAAACCGTGCTCATCGGTGTGCACATTTTGTCCAAAAAGGGTGATTTTACCACAGTGCCGAGTTGATTTCTGATGTTGGAAACCTTGCAAAATCTGAGGCGCGTTTTTTGCCTTTTCACTGTCATCGCTGCAACAACACCAGAGATCTCTGCAGCGTAGTAACAAGTAACGTAGCAACGATCGCAGAGATCTCTGCAGCGTAGCAAACTATAATGTACGAAGTACAAGGAACGTTGACATGCCCCCCACCCCACCCCACCCCAACCTAACCTCCGAAATTGCGTTTTTCAAAAACGTGCGGTTTACGAGCACGGTTTTCGGTCCGCAGGCATAAACATGCATGAATTGCACATTACAATGAGTACTCTGACATACTCTGACTACGTAATATACCATGTATTATATAATAATAATAATAATAATAATAATAATATATGTATAAATAATAATAATATATGTATATATATATTGTCAGTGTGATGCCTTTCCGTTTGGAAGTCTTTTCGTGGCCAAGACGCAAATCAAGCCATCCACTGTGGCCTTTTGTGGGAAGGCTTCATAGGCAGCACGGGAAGATGCGAACTCCGTCTCCCCGCCACTGCCTGTGGCTTTGAGATGCAAGTGTTGGAAGCCGAATGATTTCCCAGGATATTCTGGAATATCATGGAATTTGAATTGAAAGTGTTCGAAAAGTATATGCTTGTACCTAGAGGTTTGTGAGCTGAAGGCTGGTCCGTTTCAAATCCTACGTACTTTCAGTCTAGAACCGACTTGAGATGCTTCAAAGTGGAGGCTTGAGCATAAATACATATAAATAATTATAAATACCATAAACTGAACGAACGAGCATTGCATTTCCTTGACATTTCCCTGAAGAATCACAGTCATGGTGTTGATGGTCCCTTGTCAGGGCCAAGCACATGTTTTAAGTCTCGCACCTGGAGGTACCACCAACTGCCCCGACATCAACGAAGCTAGTGCTGGCAGAACCTGGAGTCGCAGCTATCAGGTGATCGGCTGATCTAAGGTTTGAGTTTGCTGATAGCTGCACCAGGTTCATTCCAGGTCCCCAGGTCCATTCCACCCATTCCAGCTGTCGAGGCTTCGCACCTTAAAGGAGGAATCAATGTGCCACAAGCCGTTGCCAGCTCGATGCTTCAGCAGTTTGCTGCTGGACGGCAGGATCTGGCCTGGAGCGTCTTTAAGGACGTTTAGGATGTAGGATAAAGACTAATGAAATGATTAGGATGAACAAAGATCTTCCAGTGCAAATTGGTTTAGAATTGAAAAGAGCTCAAAGTGGGCTACTAAAGTACGAGTACTGATTGTGTCTGACACTAGGACTGGAGTTTTGTTGAAAACTTACCAAAGCAAATGTCAAGCTCCGAGGCTCTTGTTTGGGCTGTCCAGATGGGTGACACCTAAGTTCTGCACACAATGTCTATGTGCCGCGCCTGTGCCAAGATCAAAGTTCGCAATTTTGCCTGCAAGATCACGTCTTCGCAATCTCTGGCGGCAAAAGTGACTGCACAGGGAGCTCAAAGAGGCTCATTACATCAACATCCACTTACTTTCCGCAAAATCTCGGCAATCTCCAAACCCATTCAACCCATCTGTAACCTTTTCGCCTCGGCAACAAAGAACGTCAAAATCGTTAAACCTACTGAGGGCGGCTTATGGTGACCATCCTGCCGTTCCTATCAGTCGCCTTCCACCGCCACGCTGATTGGCACCACCCGCTGGACTCTCAGAGGCTTCCAGGGAGGCACCAGGATATGCAGCAGCGAAACTGCCTGAACCCAACTGGGCGACTGGTGCTGCACCTCATGCACACTGGATCACTAGACATTTATATCTGTTATATTCATTTATTATCATTTATTATATTTTATTGTCATCTACAGCAACATCTGATGGATTGGATAATGATATCTCAACGAAATAAATGGATTGGATGAGAATCTCGGAATCATCTTGACGCCGTGATTCGAATCCCCATCTTCTCTGCCGAAGTTCTGGCAAAGGTCACTAGCTGCTCGTCTGTGAGGTTGGCAGATTTGAACACCAAAACGGAATACCTCGCGACTGCCGAGTCTGGTACTGTCTGCATTGGCTAGCTTATCCCAGCAAATCCTAGTAAGCTGCTTGTGAAGTTTCTGGCCATTGATTTGTTTCACGATCCCCTAGTACTGCTTAGTAGATATTCCCACAATCAAATGATAAGAATCCCCATTCGACATCATTCAACGAGATTTTGAATCCATTATGAGAATGCCATTCATTGTTTTATCCATATTGGTAATTATTCACATAAATCCACTACTGTAGTAATTATTCCCCATCATTCTATCAATGGATGATGATCATGCCAAGTGGCGTCTCGAAGAGCTCAACTAGCTCCTTGATCTGATTTGCACTGAGCTTCTCTCGAAGGTCCAAGCGCTCCACACGACAGGGAAGCCGAAGTTGGTCAACGGAATGCCAAGGGGAGCCGTGGCGTGTACCTGGCGCATGAAGGAAATGGTGGTGGAACAATTTGAAGTTGTTGGAAACCTGCAGAGACATCATAGCTCATGGATGCCCATGGTAGTTTAAATGCAAAAGCAAGGACTTTTCATCAGCTGAAATCAGTCGAAGTCTTCAAGACTCCTGGCATAAAGCTGTGGTTTCCCTCTGGCTGGCCTGCGAGCATCTGGATCTGCTTCGCACCAGCGCCTTTTGCGGAAAGAAAATCAGGAATCAAATACGGTACTTCATACAAGAAAGATCAACTAATCGTCGACGTAAATCAGGAATTACTGTAAATGGGAACAACATCTGCAATTGTTGAACCCCTGTTAACCCCTGCCAAGAGGAACGATATGAGGTGATCTCAATGCTAAATCACAGACTCCCTTAGACTCCCTTGCTGCAAAGGCACCGCCACGGCCACCTGAGAGGTTGACGTAGTGAGGTTTCAAGGCTAATAGCGGCTAACAAATGCTAAAAAGTTGGTGGGTGCCTTGTGTGGCCATAAGCAATACATTTATGAGACCCACCGAATCATGTTTGCAGAGACCTCACCAAAAGAACCACCACATTCCAGACTACAAATGTCGCATCACAAGCTTTGGCCCCTTCAGACTGCAACATACTGCAACCTTTGAAGAGAGTTTAGACTCACTTTTTGCCAAAACGCCCAGCAACGTAGTCGCTGTCCAGGTACCTGTGCTTGCAACCTGCATGTTGATTGGACTTGGCCTCATGCCAGGTCCCGTGCAACTTGTAAATGATGTTTGCAACCATAAATAGGTTGATCCGTGATGCTGTCAAATGGGTAGGAGTCAAACTTGAGTACCTAAATAGGAGGAGAAAAAAAAAGTGCTTAAAATAACCAAATTCTCTGTCTTCTACAGGCTTTCATATGGACCGGTACCCATATGGTTACATCTTTCATCCTATGGTGCCTCTTGTTCGAAGCCCTTCAAATGGGTGCAGCCACCCATCTCATGGCACCATTCCACCGTAGCGGTCCATGGCACGGTGCCAACATGCGGCCATAGCACAGCTGTTCCATCCATTGTGGGCAAATCGAAGTCTAGCTGGGCACTCACATAGTTATGTGGATGCAGGTGCAAGGTGTGCAGTACTCCGAAGGCCTATGGTCCAGTGATGTCTACTGATGTCTACTGTCCCTTGTTCATAGCTGTACACACACATTTCTCCGCCATGTAGCGGCTTTCACTGCTACCAACACAAAGGCTACGTATGATCTGTCTGAAGCTGCCTGTGAACAGGAATCTGCCGCGAGGACCACCATCATCACAGACAGTTGCCGATCAGCTGGAAAGGGGCCTTTGCCTTGATATCATCTTGAGGTATTGCTTGGAATTTCCAATGGGTCAAGTAGTCACAATTCACAACTGGAAGGTGTTTTCAATGTTGCCTGCTTCATCTTCTTGTACCGAGCTGCTTTGGCAATGGCCTGGCTGGGTAGTGAAGACCCACAGCTACTATCCACTTCTGGCCTCTCCAGTAGCCCGTCTGTAGTCATAAGGTTTATCGTAGTTTTGATGCAAACAAAGCGCGACAAAGCACTAGCAAGAGTCTGGCAATGGGGGTTTGAATACATCTTGTGGTGGCTTTAAGCTAACGTGTTTTTTGCAGCCACAATATCTCATGAAATATGTTTGGATCGTGCCGGGAGATCACTTAAACCTGGGCCGTTCCTGGGACCTCCATAAACTTTTCTTGGTCAAAGATGTTCAAAAATGTTCAAATACTCCAGTGGATATCGAGTCCCACAAAGCGAATTCGAGCTCAACGAGGTCCAGAGCTTTGCAGCTTTGCCTGGTTCAAGCGCACCAAACGATCCCTCTGCCACTTCGCCTCAGAAAACAGCATCGAGAAACTCTGAAGTCCCATGACTTAGTTGAGATGCGGACCATGGGTGGAGTTCCATCAGATTTGGCCTGGCTAAATGGTGTGATGATGTGTACTGTTTGGCCCGGTGAAAAATCTCAGGATTTCCGTGAACAAATTCGTTCCCTGCCTTTGCCTTCGGCTCTGCAGATGCACTTGCAAATGCACTTTTCTTCCGCTTCATGCCGGCTAGGCTCGCGGTTTGCGCAGGGAACTCAAGTGAGTCTAGGATGACTGCATTGCATGTGTTTGTATACATTGGGTACACCGCAATCGGCCAAAAAAGTAACTATAGCAGTATATTATAGTATGATTAGTATGATTGTTCCTCTTCCACCAAAGAAAAACTCTGCAAATATACATATAAAGCCAGTGTGATGGGTGGCCTGCTTTGTAACACGGAATCTGCATGGGTCAAGTCGGAGATCTCAGATTGGTCTTGTTCTTTCAGTTGAGTTTTGAACTGTCGAACTGCGGTTTCCAGCGCCGATTGCGCTCCTCAATCAATCCCACGAGACCCCTGAAAGTGCCCAACGGGAAAAGGAGTGGCATACTGGCCCCACAATCAGCTGCGATCAACAGTGACCCAATCACTTTGGGCAAGGCATCAACCACAAAATGACAACATGCAGAAATGCCCAGGACCGCCAGGACCGTACGGTGTCAAAGAACTGGATCCCCAAACGTGACCCAAACATTGGGGTATTTTACTCAGAGCAAAGAGCATTGCACAGCAGTGCCTTCCATTTCCAAGCCCCTCCCTGCCCACAAAACAGAAAGCAGCAATCGATTTGGAAACAAATGCAAGAGGGTCAACCGTTTCAGTCCACCATCTGGGTCTTCTCTACGTGTCGACATTCCAAGTCCCTGCAACAAGATTGCATTGGTGAGGGTGTTAGGGAAGCACTGCAATGGTTTGATTGTCAGCTGAAAAACTCAACTCACTTTCTGAAACGTGCTGGATCAGAAGCCACCTCGGCAAGTTCGGCATTTGCAATCTAAAAACCAGACCCACCAAAACCATGCACGCACGTAAAAACCCGCAATACAATGTGTCATTTGGGGTGGGGTTGGGGTGGGGTTGGGGTGGGGTGGGGGTAATAACGTTCATGTCAACTTGAACACTCATGGATTGTATGGT
>Ga0126342_10001073_pt1 | contig 36151 bp, 33 predicted proteins | sample Cyp1metagenome_FD_92528 | JGI IMG/M metagenome (GOLD analysis project Ga0126342, IMG submission 92528) | Coral microbial communities from Lord Howe Island, Old Settlement Bay, Australia - Cyphastrea 1 metagenome | ecosystem: Host-associated > Invertebrates > Cnidaria > Coral ... | reverse complement strand
GAAACTCCCCAAAAGCCCCCAAAATTCCCTTTAAAAACCCCCCTCGCCCCCACACCCCAAAACCCCGAAAAAAGGTGAAAAAACCCCCCCAATTTTGGTTCGGGGCGAAAACCGTTTTTGGCCCCCCCCCCCCAGCTAAAGCTGATATAGCGACTGCTATATTAACAAATGTCAGTGAGCATTTAGTGTTGCTGTTGCCCCCCAATAAGCACGCCTTCACCGCCAAAGCGGTGTGGGCGGATTTACTCATTCCAAACCCGCTATTAACCCAGTATTCACCCATGTTAACCATATCTTAGCATGAATGAAGCAGCTAACATAGATGTGGAAAACAAATGGTTTCCCAATCGGAAAATTGTCTCCATTGATGGTGGCTTCCCGACATCTACGGCCAGACAATATATACTGGAAACCACCAGACAGTTAAACAGTTAGACATCTGTGGTTAAAAACAACAATGCACAGTAGAAACATATTATTGAAATCTCCAGCCAGTTAACCAACAGTTAACGATTGATCATAACTTCAGGAGCCTTCCATAAACTTCCACGTTTCCTGGTTTCTACACCAGCCAGTTGACCATCATAACTTCAGGAGCCTCCTCCACATCTGCCTTTCCCCTCTCCGGCGCCTCCTGAAAGCTTTGTGCCTGTGCCTTCTCTGACGCCTCCGACGCGTCCGCGGTGACCGTAACTCTTTGCTTCTCGGCCTGGCCAGGGATTCAAAATGATTTAAAGATGCTTGAGACATAGGTAAATATAGTAATTACATATTGTATACTTCGATTGAAGTGTAATTGGTAACTATGTGCATTTATATGATATTATATGAATTATATGATATTATGTAAAGTATTATATAGTATGATACACAATATATAGTATACTTCAAGTTTGGACTTTGGATACCCTTTGATCTGGATGCGTGGTTAAAAAAACAAACGAGGATGGTAACCAGCCAGAATCCCTGGGCGTCCGAAGCTTTGGGAAAAACTTGGGATTTGACTCGCAACGGGCGTGGCATCGAATCAATGGGGGTTTAACTGGATCATGTTAGGAGAAATGGGAATGCTGCGACAAAAACATGGTGGATCATGGGGAATCTGACATATCCCGACGAACATGCTCTACCACCTGGTAAGACCCCATCAAGAAGTACAACAGGTGAGTGTTCAATAACACGAGATAATGCGAGATACTATGATATTCAAAGCTGCCATTTCATCGTCCTTTTGGGCAAAAACTACATATTATATGACGGCTTTGGTTTTGGTGTACCTTATCAGAAACGCTTCCCGTCTGAAGCGGTTGGCCTCTCCTTTTTCCATAGGAAAACCGACATTCCATCAGTGCAGAGAAAGTATCACAATTTTCTCGACATGTGGTTTGGGATTGACACAAAGTCACAAATTCATGTACCAAGACCCTCCGAGTACCCATAAAAATGGTGTTTGCCCTATGGTTTAAATCAAATCGTTTTACAAGATGCAATTTGAAACCCAAGAACTGACATGTCCAATAGGCAAACCGCCTTTCACAGCCAATTTTGCAAGGCTCTACAGTCTTCAGGAGGGTATTTCCTATAAAATCGAAAGGAAAAAAGTGCTTGATGGTTGTATCCTATTGAAAATGTATCATAATCCCAAGAAACATATGCCAACCATGCAGTGTGGCAATCCCCGAATTTCCTCGATCTTCTACTCTTCAAATCACCTATGGTCATCAAAGAAATCCACCCTCTCTGTCCTGCGCTCGAGTCTGCTCTAAGGCCTGGCTTCACGGGAGAAATCTGGAAACACTGGGTAGTACCGGGTAGTATGGTACTAAGAAAGGAATTGTTAGATATAGGTCTATCATGGTCGATCTACAGATTTCCATAGAACAGATTTTATCTGATTTGATGGTATCTACAGGTCTGGGAAAAATTGATGGTCAGCCGCTGAGAGAAATCAAACCATCAAAATTGTTTCTCAGTGGGAGGGTGCTTGTTTATTGGGAATGTTACTGGAATTGGAACTTTTCCCCAAACATGTTTTTAGATCGGAATTGTGCTTCTTATTGTGACATCTTTCGGAGTGCCGGGATGATAGCTGGTGATGCACCTTTTTTAGGCAATGTCCATAATTGGGCTCAATGGTTAATGGTGGCTAATGTGGTGGTCAACATGGGTGAAGCGTGGGAAAAAGTGATTCCTATGGTGGGTGGTGAATGGTGGTCAATAGTTTATATTAGCAATACGGCACCGCATGCATACTTAGCTAAGCTGGTTCATGAACCAGGTTAAGTATGGTTTACGGAGATATACCGAACTATTTAATGGGGCTTTTGAACTAGTAGACGCAACTGTCGGGGCACCACTGACTTTGTAGTAATATTGGATTACCATCTGGTAATCAAATATGGCAATGGAAAATACTCGATTTATCTTCCAATTCAACCATCATTTAATGGAGGTGTTTCAACTGCCACGTTTGATTGCTGGAGGTGTTTTTGTTAGGTTAATGCGCGATGTGGGCCAATATGGGTTAATGGTGGTCAAGGATGGTTATGGTGGGTTAATAATGTGAAATCTAGTGGTTTACAATGGTTAGTAGTGTTTCAAACCATGGTTAATTTAGGTTAGCGTTTTTTTGTTTATGGCTCGCAATATCTGATGGTTTTTGGTTATGTTAATGAGGTTAATACTTTATCCAGAACAAAATGCTATAATTTAGAGTTTCTCCGTTTTGTTTGTGGTTAGATAAGCGTTCGTAGTGGTAGCTATCCCGAAAGGGCAGCATTTTCAGGTTTGTGAATTGTTGTAGTTTTTTCTGAGGATGGTCAATATGGTTTGATGTGGCTTGATTGTGGGTAGCAATGGGCTAACCAAATAATCAGGTTAATAGCTGTCTATGAAAGCATCTTCTCTGAATAATATCTCCCCAGAAGAATTGCTCATGATCATTTTCATTCCATTTTCGGATTTTCAATAAAGTAAAGCATACAGCTATTGGGGTACCTCCATGGCGGGGGAAACCCCCAAATATGGTTTATTTAGGGCAAATGTTAGCGAACGCGATGATAAACTATGGAATTTTGAAGATTTGTGATGGAATAAAACATGCCTTTTGGGATGCTTCTCCCTACTAACCATCTATAGTGATATTACATGATATTACAAGCCATGAACTCTAAACCTTCACCGCCCCCCCAGCCTGGAGCCGTTGCCGGGATGCGATGGGCTCTGTGTTCTTGTCTTCCCCCGGCTCGCGCGCCACCACTTTGTACCTGGGGAAACGACGGGATCTGATGGAGAACACACACATATATATATACACTATACATGATAGAACGTCTAGAAAACTTTGAATATAAATATGTAGTTGTGACGTTTTTGTTCAAAATATGCTGAATATGTTTAAATGATTTTGACTGTGTATCTACATGTATGTATATATTTGTCCATATATGTTCACATTGTATAATATATTGGTTTAAAAAGGTTCAATGGGATTTTGGTTTGGAAGTGGCACCAGAGATGAACAAATTGATATAGGGAACCTCCATATTTGAGGTGGATATTCTTGATATTCTTGTGACATAATGCAAGTGGGAGATATACCTTTTGTCATGACCCCAGCCATGTGCAATAGTCGCAGGGAAACTATAATGATAATTTTGGAACACCGTACTTTCCGACGAAGCCACTTGAGTTTTCAAGAAAACGTTTAGTATCGTGCGGGTCAAATTTGGGGCAAGAGAAACATTCAAACAATGACATCTAAGCATTTGCTAGACCTGGGGCCGTTTCTTACTGTATCTTAATGATTTGTTTCGCTAGTTTCCAAAATCAAACATCATTTATCGACGCTGTTTACTCTAATTTACCTACCAATTCTTAAATCGACGAATCCCTCTAATGATCAACTAACCAGCGAGAAAGGGAGCAAGTAGGGATCCTTTGTAGGGCGGAAACTCTGAACCCACAACAACTAGCCGACTAGCCGTTTTGTTTGTGGGCAGTTGGCAAGAGTATGCCATGTTAGCATCGGCCATCTTTCAAGGTTTCAGAGCCCCCAGGGCCCAATAAAGTTTCGGAGAAACTCTGGAACTGAGGGCAGGACCATCCAGTGCCTTCATCCTTATGTGGTGGATCCGGCCTTCCCAGGGGAACTGATGTGTTCAGACAGCTTGGAGCCGCAGCTTTTGAAACGTCACATGGTTCTGTCCGGAAATCATACATCCGTGGTCATGAAATAATGAGAATACTCTATGTCTAGACATGTCCGCATCTATGTTGTTCGATCCTTGCTTCGGCTTCATTTGCAACTCGCCAAGACATGATATGCTCCGGGGCCCTGACACACCCTCTGCTCGAACGAACGCAAGGAGCACCAACCTGGGTCTACCGCAATCAGAACAGGAAGCATCACAAATCCATATTAATGATACCCTCCGGTGTCATGAAACATGCCACTTGGAAATACACTGTAAAATGGAGGTTTCTAGATGGGAAAATCATCTACATATGGTGGATCTTCCAGCAAAACATGGTTGACTGCCAGAGGGTAGTTCAGCACCTGTCATCAGCTGCGATTGGAATTTCAACTGTACATGCAACATATCCCAATTGATTCCCTCCCTTTTTCCCAGGCCTGATGACGTTAGAATTACAGTAAAATCAACCCTGGATTAAAAAACCCGATAGATTAAAATTGGGAGGGAGGTTTAACCCTAAAGTACCAATAAATTACTGCTATAATTGGTACCCGCCAATCAGTGTACATACGGGTGGCTTATTCATTCTGGAATTACCATGTCCACAACATCAAAGATGCCATGCCAACGGTGACTTCACAGTAGGTATGGCCCTGGCAAATGTTTCTTACACGTCTCGAGGTGTTTGTCCTCGAAGTAGCCCAATCTTTCCCAAGCTAAGAACCTTGGAGCGGCTGGCTGGTGTGGTTGTAGTGGTACTGTATATTGTTCTACAAGCTTTGCGAGAAAAATCGGGCCAAGCCGTCATCGTCATGTTGAATGCAATAAAGATTTGGTGATTTAAAAAACCAATCAAAAAGCGTTTCAAAAGCCAAAAAGATCATCCAGGATTTCCCTCATCCGAATCAACGTGCCTTTGTCTCAAACTTCACCGCTCCCAATTTCGCTGGTTTATTATCATGTGTACCATTGAAAATTACCATAAGTCGGGAGTAAATCACCAATTTCTTGAAAACATAAGATCTACAAACGTCCACCTGGGCGGGCATGTTTCGCCAAACGGTCTTGCTGAGGACAAGGCAGGTTTGCCAGGAATTGGCTGCCCCGCACTCGACCAAGTTGCCATCTGCCGAGTTCGCCGAGTTTAGCCATCAATTTCAAGGGAAATCTGTGAATGCTGCAAGATTTCGCCTTAAACTTAAAGGAATTCCAGGTAAAAATGAGTTCGGGGATTCGAGGCCAAGCATGTGGAAGCTTAGAAACGGGGGATCTGGGGATGGTTTTGTACAATTCATGTTAGAGTTGATGCACGCATTTTGTAAATGGATGCACGCATTTTCCTTTCGGTTGATCGGTGATTTTTCTCTCGACATTCCCTTCGCTTCAATCACCACACGCGCCACTCTAGGCTGATATGCCCAGCAAAATAATTTTAATACATTTTTGTCACCTTCCATCCTCAGCTTTCCCAGCATTTACCTGCTTGGAGCAACAAAACTGTTGGGGTAGTGTATGCCACCAAACAGTTACAGCAAGTACTACCATTTGGTAATCAGCCACATGGCGGGCCCTCTGAGAAATTCACGAACCAATCTCATTAAATGAACTGGAAAAACACGGAATTTATTAAATGGAACGTTTTCCAGCAAATCAAAGCTGATAACCGGGAAAAAAAACCGGATGTGGCCCCTTCCACTTGCCCAGGGGCTCCGGATTTTGCCTGCCCAGCAGGATATTGTACAAACTCGGCCCCAGGGCTCGCTCGATGGCCGTAATGGCTCCTGTCAAGTCTGAATGATCCATGTTGTTTGGTGCCAGTTACCAACCCAACCAAACAAATGTGAAACTATGTGAATCAGTGAGCCTGGTGGATCAAAACATCAAACGCCTGCCCCCTTCACATTAAACACCACCAGAAACCATGGTGGATGTAGGGAATAAAACACGCATACTTGGAAGCGTAGAGGGTTGTGGATATGAAAAGGGGATGGGCCTAATGGGAGTTGAACGGCTTTTAAATTATGTTTATATCAATTTCATTCAATTTCTACATTCTCTTGGAGGAACATGCAAAAATCATCAAGAATTCCTTTCTATAAACTAACAAATCAAAACAGCAAATGCAACCCTTATCCCAATGGATGGAAATGGTGTATACCCCAAATAACCGGCTTCCGGAGGCCTTGGCTCAAGCGTCTAGCGAGGTACACCGCCCGGTCGATGATGCAAGCCAAGGCCTATTTCGTTGGCGTACCAAGATGTGACTTGGATCGGCAGGCAGTTGGGTTAGATGTCGAGAGGTCTGTTGCCGAGACCTTGCCGAGAGGTCTTCTTGCAGAGATCTTGCACAGAGATCTCTGTTAGAGAGCTTGAGCAGAGATCTTGTAGAGAGATTTTTGACAGAGATCTTACCAAGGGATCTCTCCCGCAGAGACCTTGTGCAGATATCTTGCCAAGAGACCTCCTATAGAAGCCTGGTACAAAGATCTTGTACAGATATTTCTGCCAGAGGTCTTGTCAAGAGATGTTTTGTGGAGAGATTTTGCCGAGATATTGCTAGACCTCTTACAGAGATCTTGTACCGAGATCTTGTATAGAGATCTCCTACGGCGATCTTGCCACGGGACCTCTTATAGAGACGTTGTCGAGGGATCTTGTACAAGGATTTCATACAGAGATCTTGCCAAACGATATCCTTTAGAGACTATGTAGATCTTCTATAGAAATCTCTGACGCACAGATGTTGCCAAAAAACCTCTCTTGCAGACCCGATCCAGAGATCTCGCAAGAGAGATCTCTGACAGAGATTTACCAGATCTTGTACGCGATCTTTTACGGAGATCTTTACTAAGGGAATATGCAGAATCTTCCCTGGCATGTCTTCCTCATGTTCGCCATAAAGGGAAGTTGTGCTCGCCATTAGACAAGTCAGATTATGGTTGTGGCTCACCTTAGACCTGAGGTTGGCACTAAAGGCATGTTGGCAGGATAGGCCCCTCGTGGCACTGTCTGCTTGCTCCTTCGAACATGGTAGGAACATGGATGCAAGGTGCAAATCAACAAGGTGCCTGGGGGCCCCAAGGGGCAAAACATACATCCCCAAACATGTACGTCTTGCAGCAGAGACGCCTGCTCTTCGTGTGATTTTTCTACGGTGTATCCATTGTATCCGTCAATTTCACCACAAATGTCAGATTTTCAGCAAGATTGGAGTACAAGTTCAGTATGAATTCTAAGCCCTTTCCAGTGGAAACCAGCGCCCGTCCTCAGGACGGACTGCGAGACCTTATCGAAGACTTTCTTCACCTCCGAAGGAGTAGCCTCGGTGCCACTTGGGTCACGGTCATATTTTGTGACGATGAACTCCTGCTTCTTATCAGAGTATACTATGAGTATACCATTCACTCCCATGTTTTGACGCTCAAGTCTCGAATTCAGCCGAAATCCATAGCCGTTATAGCCATCTGTTCTAGTCGCACGCCCGCCTTGATGGCGAAGTGGGCAGCGGACCAGATGCATTCCATGGCCTGAGAAAAAATGACGAAATACAGGGAGCGTCCAGCCATGGCTATCCACAGAACAACCTGTTCACATCTGTTCGTCCCATCATGTCCCATCCTTCTCCGGATCGATCTCCATCTTCTGCATTTCGGAGCTTACCAACTGCTTCACCAAACACCTCAGGGCTTCTTTTCGCCGTTGGTCTTTCAACACCACCTGCGATGATCGGACGTGGTAGATGTAAAGCGCCAAGGGGCAAAGGGCATGAAGCCTCAGGTTGTTTCGAAAGAGGGCGGATCCATGTTCATTGGAATTCATCACCTGATTATACCTTCTGGAGGTGAGCACCGATTTCATCACAGTTTTTGGATCCCAAGGTTGAACTGGTAGCTGTCCTCAAACAAATGACTTGCCCAGAAACCGAAGTCACCTGATCAATAAAGCTCTCGATATCCACATGTGCTGCTTGTTTTGGAAACAATTCGCACCCGTCAACTGCAGTTGACGTCTCCCAAAAACTGGCTGACACCTGGGGTAAAACAAGAAAACAAGCAGCAAAAGGCAGTTCAAAATGTCCTGCGCTGATCCTCACCCCCCCAACCCCTCATGGGATCTCCGCCTGATCCTTTTCCACCGCAAACAAATCCTCATGATCTTCTACCAGTTGGCGGATCTTCTGTGTGGCCTGGGAATCGTTTCCAAAGCTGCCAGGAAAGACCATCGACGGCTGCAGCATTGCCTTTTTTTGGGGGCAGGATTTTTGAACATGTAGGCCCAAAGCATCACAAACCTGTTGGTTTTCGGGAGCGCCCTTTGAAAAGAGTTTCGGCTGACATGCGCAATGCTCAAAATCTTTGCGGTTCATGGCTGTTCTAACTAGCGGGCAATTAGAGGCTTGTCCTAACCGGTGAACGCCCCAATAGATGATTCATCCTTATCAGCTGGTGGAGAATAGTGAAACTGGAGGGAGTCACCTTAGGAGGGGGTTGAATCACCCCTCATAGGCCAAGCCCACTCTTCGAGGGCTATGCATGGGCTATGCTAACCTCAGCTGCAGGCGAGTTTGAAGTGTTTGCTAATGCGCCTTGGTTCGGCGACAAGCTGCAAGGACAAAACATGGAGCCGTTGGAGTATTCTCGTTGCGAATAATTCTACAGTGATCTCTCCAAAAAAAATGGAAAATCAATCATCACTGGAACAGCATGGTTGACTTTGGCATCTCTTGGGAACATCACAAAAGGATTTAGGCTACTTAGATTCCAAAATATTGTTGCTCATATCCAGAAAACATACTTTGACAAGTCTGAAACTCATCACATTGTGTGATGACTTAAGGCAGTCAAATATTGTTGGTCATATCAGTATCACTCAAAATAAATGCGTGATATAGAATGTGCATAGCATAGCATAGCATTATGGTTGGATTCCAGAAAGTCTGTCCTCCGCCGGCAATCGCAAATCTTAAACCTCCGCTGAGCGACTGGAAAGTTGCTCGGTCATCCTAAAGGCGGCTGGTGGGCAAAAGATGGGGCCAGGGATGGACATCTACTTGAAACCTTTGTCCAAACTCCTTTTTCTTGTAGAAAACGGTCGGCACAAACCCACCAAGTCTAGTGATTTTAATCAGTTATATAATTATGTATATATATATAAGTTCTAAATCCGTGTTTCTGTTACCAAGGGTTCATGGAAATATCAATGTTCTTGCAAGAAAAGAAATGGTGCCATTCCCGAGCTCCCGATTTGCCGCCACCTCCTGTTGTCGCAAGAAATCGGCCACTTCTTCGGCTGATCGCTCCACCTGTCGGGTGAAGCTCATGACATGTCTGGAGTTCTTCAAAACGTTGGCAATTCAGTAGTTGGCCTATGAAGAGATGCTAAATTTGGCAATGAGGTCAAGTTTTAGCTACTGATTTAATTGCCCAGCTATAGATGTTAGTTATTCTCCATGATTTTCCAAAGCTATGTTAGATTAGCCTCCAGTAAACTAACACAGCTTTGGACAAATCATGGAAAATCGCCATCTAGTATGTAATCTATCTCTAAATGGGCAGCTGTTCATAGCTGTGTCAGTTTACTAGAGGTTAAAACGAATAAACCAACCATTTTACGGAGATGCACTGAGAATTGAGATGATTTTCTGAGGATGTAATAAATCGGGATGATGATGCAACCAATGTCGGGTTTGTCTAAAGACAAGGATTCATGGCCAAGCACCGTTTTGGGGACAATGTTGATAAACCCTCGGATGGAATGGGGTACCCTATTTGAGACAAAGCCATCTGTATCTTAATCCTATCACTTCACAAAGTATGCTTTATGGTACGGCAAGATATTTTGCTTCCGTTCAATGAAGGCAAAAACAAAGCGATTCATCCGCAAACATTTCTTTTCAGATGTTGAGATTTCCGTTCCCAGTTCCCACTTGTGCATGTCTGGTTTGCCTCAGCGATGGATCGCCCCCCATCCCAACCGTGCTTCATATAGACCTTTTAAGTACACCATGTTGTATGATATCAAATGTGTACGTATATATATATATAATATTGAATTATTTATATCTATTTGAGATATCATACACTATGAGCTATTGACATTTATCAACCATACGAGGTATCAAATTATCAAAGCACATTTAGTTAGCAGCTAGCAAACTTCCGAGTTACAGACGGATGGTCTGGGTAAGTCTTCACACCATCATCTCAACTACATCATGTCAACCACATCATCAAGGAGTTGGGAGGTGAAGCAGTAAAGATCATACTCCAAGAGCGTGTGAGTTTGCTGGTGAGACCATGGAAGTAGCTGCGAGAAGAGGTATCGCACGGAGCTCAGTGAAGAGTAGGGAGACTTGGCTTAGGGAATGGGTAGGTCAATGCAGAGGTAGCTCATACTCTCCTTCGTTCATTAATGTATTCATCCAATCATTGGGTCACACTCCCAGTGATTCACTCACTCATTGGTTCAAAAACTCATTGCTTCATTGAGTTTATGCATCAATTCACTGACTACTCATTCGTTCATTTGTTCGCTCGTTCATTCATTCATTTGTTCGTTTGCTCGTTCGTTCATGCATTCATTCATTCCTTCAACCATTTGTTCATTCATTCACTCGTTCATTGATTCACTCAGACATGTTCTTTTTTCATGTCATTGGTTGCATGTCATTTGATTGGCATCTCAAAAACCATTTCCTCATTTGCTCATGCACCCCGCAACCTCAACTTTTCATTGCTTCTAAATCTCACAAACATTCCTACAGGCCACTTCCGACCACGGCCAGGCACTATCTGGCATCAATCATATCAGCATTTCATGGGGTATGAGCATCCATTGCCTGGTTCAACATTCATTGGGCGTCAACATGCGTCAACATATATTTGTTGAACCTTCATATAATGTTCATCCCCCATGAACTGCTGATACCAAGGACTTGGGAACTTGGGAACTGCTCATCTTTCAACATCCCTAACATCCCCCCCAAAAATCCCTGTGCCTCGATATGTCGTGCCACCAGTCTTCTAGGAGCCTGCGCCGCAACGAGATGCAACGAGCAAGACACAGTGGTGGTTATCAAATGTTATCAATGGGTGTCAATTAGCGTTGCTAACTGTAAATCTATGATCTGTTAATCAATAACTTTCAGAATCTACACATCGAATATGGCCAATTTTAATTTTGGATCAACAATGAATCTAAACCGTCTAAACCAAGTGGAAAAGCCATCAGCTTGACTGGGGACATTGCGCTTTCGATAAGGGATTTTTCCAACCATGATGATAATGAGATAATATATACTTGAGACGCAAGCAACAGTATGGGGATATATGGGGATGTACAGGCAAGCGCCCCCACAACCGGGGACATGACTCCCAATGTATAGCAAATACAATAATAGGGATAAGTATGTTCTAACCTCTTGGACTCTTGGTGTCATTTTCAGACGAACCCACGTGTTCAAGCAAGGTCGGAGAGCTAATGAAGCCAAGTTGGCGATGTATAAGAACTCTGTACCTTAGAAAACATTTGAAAATAGCTGGCAAAATGGATGCTCATCTCCTCAAATATGGTATGCTTGATTTGACCAATTCATGTAACAGCATTGTTCACAACTTGCAGAAAAACCCAAACAAAAAAATCACTAATTGCACCATCCGGTGCAATATTTCTAGAGGTTCAGCCATCAACGTATTTGACATAAAGGGATTTGAGGTCCCACACATTTCCACCCAAGTGACTTACCTTAGATACTGCCCCGAAAGTTGTCAACCCCTTTGTGAATCAAACCAAGTTTTCTCCAAAGCTAACTCGGATGGACCAGAACTATATGATCATATATCATAAATGTGACATCCATTTGGTTTTTCCCGCATTTTCCTGCCCAAATTCCCCATTTTCACATCGCAACGCTACAGCGTTCTTCGTTCCGCCAGCTTCCGTCACGGACACGGCCCCACTGAGGAGTTACGACCGTCACGGAACCGGAAACCGACAGAGGCCAGGCCCAGTGAATTCGGTGTCAGTTGAGCTGTCTGACTGTCTGCCATGATCTCTGGGCTGTATATTGAAACCTATGGAAAATACATCAAGCAACCGATTTCAACGGATTTTCTAAGTGCCAGAAATATTGGGGAACATTATTGTTGCAGTATTCCATGGAAAACAACGGGGATGTTACGGCCGTCACATGTGGAGATCTAACTTAGCAAGAATCCTCTGACAGCTTGTAATAGATACTTGGCAGTTTCTGATTTATACAAATCTAGGCATCTACTTATGAGTACGTATTGCTATAATGAATAAAAATGTATCTCTAGTTGTACTATAATTATGAGATATTATGAGGATCTAGTCTAGTTGTATTATAATAAATACACACACACACATATATATATATATATCTTATAATCCATGATGATCTTGAAGACGATCAATGAAGCTGTGCCGAAGACATCCGTTGGCCCCACTGAGCCTGACTGATCCGCGCATGGCACAGTGCAACGGCCGGATCCCCAAAGGTTCGGCCATCGCTAGGGATCTGTCGGGGAAATTGCAAAAGACGCCGCCCGTTCAAACCTGGATTTCCAGGGTTTCAGTTGGTGATTCGAAAATATCTTAAATAAACTTTATTTTGATCATGTTTGGTCTGTAGATTTTGGGCATATGCGTTTAATCATTTGAAAGAAATATTGAAACATATTGGTCAGTTCCAATAGCTATTCATCAATTTTCACCCTGGAAAAACTTGGGTTTTCACCAAAGACCAGCAACTTTGAGTCGCCCCAGCAGTCTCACATCACTGAAAAACCACTTCAGGACTGGAACGAAGCACAAAGCACCAAGCAGTGACGTCCCCATTTTGCAAGATTCCTCATTAAGGTCCAAGCAACCAATAACAAAGCCATGGAGGTCATCATGGTCATCCAGTCCACTTGGATCGTGAAAATCCATGAAAATCCAGGTTGCAGGTGCGTTTGCATCAGGGTCGGCGTATTTCTTGGCCATCTTTGTAACTTGGATCTTGTGGTCTTCAAAGACATCAACTAAAACGAACATTTTTTGCTGATTTTCATCTTCATCAAGAACCCTGCTGCGGTAAAGTGGATTGGGCAATTTTTCTCTTCAAAATCAACTTTAGGCCGCCCCTGAGCACTTCGGCTCTGGCAAAACGAATTGTCCGCGCGGGCATTGGATCTACACCATGCAGCCGAAAAGGTTCAACGAAAACGCTGGAAACCATGTGGATGTTTTCATCTCTGCAAATTCGGATATCCTGTTAACCTGAAATGTTCGCTGGTTTTGCAACCGCTTCCGCTACGACCAACCATTTGCAGAGAGGGCGCAGAAAGGGCTATTGAAACAGTTTACCCGAAATGCATTTCAGTGAAATAGTTTCAGATGCTGAAGATATTGGTAAAGTGGAATGTGGCTTACTTTGGTCTGAACCTGCAGGCCCTTCCCTTGTACTGGACGATTTACTTGGCCTTTTCTCTGAAGCGATTTGAATGAACTTAGATCTGTACATTGCTTGGGTTTGGAGTGCTTTACCTGATTTTGTATGTGACGGATGATATTTTCAGGCTGCACAGTGTAGAAAACTGATGCAGCCAGCTACAACAGATCAGTGCCATTCCAAGCCACTATCCACAGTGTCATAGGACACTGCCAGCTTCAAAATGCCACCATGCCAGCAGTTCTGATATCATCGTCTTTGAAGGTCACAAGTGCCGAACTGAACTACTCAAAAATGTTGCAATGGTCTCTCCAACATTCAAAATGAACCAAGTGACATATGAAGGTTCAAGTTGTCAGTTCCAATATCTTCCAATGCTACACTTTGTAGCAAAAATAGAAAATCATCAAATTGCACTCCGGCACTTCAGATTCCAAGAATTCTTTAAAAAGAATCTCGGGCGCGAAAAACAAGGGTCCCCGGTCCTCACCACGGGCAGCCAAAAGATGGGAAGGAACACAAAGGAGGGGAACTCGGATCGCCTGAGCCCACGATGTTGGGGGTATTCTACCCCCATGAATTTCTTTGGGCGCCCTAGTACTCACACATCCCAAAAATCGCCGAAAGGCTGTTCATTGGTCCAGTCAGCGATACTTTCGTTCAACAATTTTCATCCTATGGAGCTATCTTTACATCCTTCTGCCTTGAATTGCTAATCGGCATTCCCCGCCCGCGATTTATGGCTCAAGAACTGAACATTGATACCCCTTTTTCCTGGCAGGCAAAGCATCATTGTTTGTGGTTCTCCTGCCAATTGAATGATGAACACCATGATTTTCCATTTATTCCTGATTCAAATATGTTCAAATCTCACGTGTCTGAAGCATCAAACCACCCTCCCGTAATCAAACATGGCAATCCAAAATCCTCTCAATAGATAAATGCGATCCAAGTCATAGCTGGATGATGCTGGATGTTTCTTCCCCCAGTCATATAGAGGGTTCTTGAGATAAGGGTACCCCTAGATCAGCCATTTTCATGGGATCCATCATAAACCATCCGGCTGTTGTGGTATATACCGTATTTTAACCCCATTTATGGAAACCTCATGAAACCTCCATATGGTAGTAGGTAACCCCAGGTAACTTGACTCATCCCCATCCTCCACCGAGGCACCATCACCAGAAGAGAGGCGCCTCCTTGCGAAGGCCGCACCTTGGAGATCCTGGACGATGCGTTTTCGCAAGAAACTATGGTGGTTAAATAGTGGACATATTGGATGATAGTAATGGGTTATGGGATATGACAATAAAAATCTTTAATCGGCTATGAACATATTGGGATATGATTGCCAGAATCAAATTGGAAATAATATCAATTCGGTGAACCGTATTCCCTTAAATACTCCAGACAGATTTCAACTTCCCACATAGTTTCTTAATACAATGTCATATAAAAAATGGTGTTATCGTGATGATCACATTGGGATATTCGCGGGATATTCATGGGATATTGAGGGATATGAATGGCAACAACAGAAATGAAGAATGGATTATCAATGGGATACTCATGGAGTATTATTCCGATATTGATGGAATGTTATAGTGAATACCAATGAGATATTGATCAGGTATGAATGGAATAGTGGTTAATACCATCCGGAAATCAGCTACATGACTTGCTGGAGAATCCTCGGTTTGGTTTGAAGGTGGTGCCCCGCAGTTTATCATAAGTTGGTTGACAGGCCAACCGATACTATAGGTATCCCTACCATAAATCCGGGTCAATCTGCTCATAAGCCAACTTAGCTGAGTATGGGGCACCACCTCCTACTGCTAGTAGACATATTTAGTGTTTCAAGTAGTAGTATATCTACTCTTAGCAACAATAACTAGAGTGTCTATAAATCCTTGCTGTGAGTTTGTTAGTCACAAAAATAAAGATATTGACATCTCTGGATATACTGACTACATGTGATCATTTGTTTTCATATACTGGATAGGCTATGGGCGTCTGGGTATGCATATATGTAACAAGACGCATTTTGTGAAAGTATTAACAGAAACTACCATGTGTGCATATATATATAACAGTCAAAATCAAAGTATGGCTTCGCCTGAACAAATTAGGGTGGAGCTATGGGTATCCACAAACGGACGTCAAAAAAAGGGAAATCTGACGACTTCAACGGATTTATTCAAGGAATGTGCCTCAACATTTTTCCAAAATTCGAAAGAAGTTTGTCTTATTAAGAAAACGAGTATCTAGTGGGTTTCGGTATCACCAACCACAAAAGCATGTGAAACCAACGACATAATCAACCATGGGACCGCATGGGACTGTTGCCATCCAACCGGAAACACGGAGATCCGGACAAACAGAAGTGAAAGCTATTCCTATAATGCCAGCAAAGTTAAGTGTAAACCATTTCTGGCAAGACAATGAACCGCATTTGAAACAAAGGAACACTCTTTTACTCTCCACCATAACAATCCAACTATCCCACACAGAGTGACAACAGCTCTACTTCCACCATCGCACACGCAACAAAGTTGCATGAAGAATCATTAGTCAAGTTTGCAAACCATACGACTACGTCAAGTGCAGTATTCCCGGAGTCTCAAAAAGATCACAAAATCACCTGTTGACTCGTGATGGAAGTATGTCAGACGCATCTGAACAACAAACTGTCAATGAGACCGGGCGAGTACATGTATTTACATGGATTTACGACCTCACTAACAATCATTGGAGTAGTTTGATCAAACATGCGCAATCAATGACTCAGTCCTTTTGCCGTTCCAGCGGTGGTGGAAGGGCCGAACTCCACAATGAAACGCGCCAAATGTAAATCTTCCTGGGAGATCTCCGGACAAGGTATAACCAACAAACAATGGGACTGATAAAGGCAAAGAATATGGGAAATATTGTGTTCAACCACTCCAGGCGGCAAAATGAATATTGTGGACATATTCCCCAAAGATATTTCTCATTTGATGTTTTTGCCATTTTCACTGACAAATTCAGGCTTTCACATGCTTTCACCACATCAAACCTGGGTGGCAAACCGTGAGTCCAAATGACGCGTATCACGTCGACCTTGGACCTCAGTCAGAATAGGGTGGACCCAGCATGGTCCAGCTAAAGGCCTGAAATCGCCCTGTCTGGTTATTTTAACATAGCTGTGGTATAGATGGCCTATTCATTATAGATGAATTATGATGATTTATCCATTAAAAACAGTGATTTTCCGTGCGATAAATGACGAGAGGGTATAAGTTGGGGTTTGAAATTTTGTCACTATCAGAACCATGAAGTGGTAGCCTTCGGTTTGGGTTGGGGGGGTCCGGTCATATCCAGGTGGGTGGGGTCAACATTAATTTGATGCAACCTGGCAAGTGGAAGTGTCCTGTCTGAGTGTTGGTACACCTTTTGACCGGAAATCCGAAGTACAGGTATGAGGCTATCCATCCTCCAGACCCCAAAAAGTTTCTTCGCAGGACTTGCCAACGCGAAAAAAACAAACTCCGCATATAATGACCCTCTGGTGCACCCAACAAAATGAAATCAAACCATTCGTAGACTATTTATCCATTAAGAAGATTGTGATTCTCTGTTGCTACCTTGGATTGCAAGTCGCTTAACGCACTTCATTAGATCACCAAATGAAATGGCACAAATTACTATTTGAGACCACCCTTCAAAAACCAGCTGGATCTGTTGGAAGTTGAGAACCAAAACTTGCAATTTTCCAGAACAGAAGATGATCATAGATGATCATTGATCATCCAACATCGGAAATCATGGGGAAGTCCAAAGATTGCCAGAGCTATCCTCGGTCTCCTTTGTGACGGCTGGACATTTCCAAGTCACATCCGTCCACTGATCCTGTGGTCTGAGGAGATACATGGTCACATAGATTGGCCTCAGAGTCGCAATGAAGATTTTCCGAAATATATCATGAGGTATCAATGATTTTCAGATATTTTCAGAAATACGTTCAAGTCATGAAAAAAACATGCTTTGTCATGCGTAAGGTCCTTTTCAACCGACCCCAGAAGATGTTTCCTACTCCCCAGCTACTTCTGGAGTGTCACTCAAATGAGTTCGAGTGGTGCAGAGAGAATCTGAGAGATGGTCCGCTTTCAAAATCTGCAGTTTACATATGCTACACCTATACGTGCAAAGCGCGAAGATATCTGAAATATTTGCATGACTACTCGCATGAGTCACATCAACAAATCATAACAAATCCACGCCTACGCGCGCCAGTCCTTTGGAGCAAGAACCAGTGTTCCTTCTCTCAGCAAACAACACATCTCTTGCGGGTCAGCAAGAACCTCACTAATCTCACCACATTTTGAGGCGATGTTTCAAACCCATTTTGGACATATAGCCTGATATCAAAAATCTCACCCGTCCATTTTTATCATGTTTCACTTTTCGCAAAGCACAGGTTCCATGGCGTTTACGCCGCCCCTCAGTGGGTTTTACTCCCTCCCAAGCTTGGCCCCAGGACGGATGAGTTCCAATCTCATTGAGTTTCACCTCTGGAATGACGCCCCTAGCAGGCCTGGCTCTTGGTATAGGGCGCTCCTAGAATGGGATTGGGGAATTCGTGGTATGACTCTTCCAGTAATGGTCGCTAGTGTTGTGACTGGAACACAAAGTTAAGTTTGTCTGACGGTCTGCGGTCTGAAACTTTGAGGATGGGCTCCAACTCAATCCGACTCAGACAAAAGGATGATGTGCAAAAAAGCTGGACCCTTCTGCTTTAAGCCTTGGGATTCAGTCAAAATGGTCTCCAACTCAACCTTTTCACGCTGTTCAATACTATCATAAACTCGTCAAAAAATGTCAATAACCTCGTATAAATTGCTGCTAGTGGCAAGGTGTGCCAAGAACCGTTGCCAGTCTCCAGACCCCAGACCCATATGAAATTGTGAGTCCCAACAAGTCGTGGCAATGGGAAATCCCGTATAAATGAAAGTTTTAATGCGAAAATCATCTATTGATGGTGGATATTCCATTGCCATGTGATCAGCGGAGGGTGCACAACACTCAGCGGTTGACATCCTGAGATTCCAACACCCTCCAGCCGATGGCATCCACAAATTGGGCTATGCACCAAAAGCCTCGGGATCCCGGAAATGGAGGGATCGACTGAAAGCCACTGAAAGCTTCCATTTTCCCATGGCTTCCTCTCGAAATGTGCTCAAAACAACCAAATCATTGGAATTTTGAGAACTTAAAACAGCTGACTTGCGATGAATCAGGGTGTTTAAGATATTTAAGATTGCTATGTCCAAAACCTGTGGATCTCCGCGAATAAAGCCTCATCTTCTGACACGCCCAGTTGGGGCCCAAATCTCTAGCAAATCCCAAACACTCCATTCACTGCAAGCAGCAGTGGGTGACACTTCCTGAGACAAGTCATTTCTTATCTTTAAAATCTAGCTTCTCAAACCATCCAATATCAGCAATGTCTGCAATTTCCGATTGGCAACAAAAATATCCCAATTATCCATGGCATCCATGGTCAGTGCACTTCCCAATCCCTGGCATATCCTGGCAGATTCCTCGAAGTCTAGAGGCCAAAAGTGAAGGTTCGACCAGGCTTGAACTCCAGGCCATGAAGTGCCTGAAAGTTTCAGCCGTGGAGACGGACTGTGAAGATGCCGTTCTGAGTTCGGATATGTTTCCGAAGAAAGATTGATTGCTGTGGGAACTTCTGTTATAACTTTCTTAATCATCCTTGACATATCGCATCTGGAACCACACTTGAACTGCCGCATCTTTTGCGGAGGAGACTGTCTCCAAGCATAGATGAAAGGTCAAACAAATTATATAATGTCATCCCCACATGGCTAGGCTGTTTCTCATTGGGAGTGTACCATTTGAGTAGCAGCTAACATATGCTAACATCACAAACTCGCAGGGTTCCCCACCTTGAATGACCCTCAATCATCAACGAAATAAGGGGGAGGCCTCCTGCATCCCCTTTCTGTTCTGTGCTCGGATGATGCCGTAGGTGGAAAAATCTGGATCCTCAGAGCAGAGCATACAGGAAACTGTACCGGATCCAAAACCAAAATGAAGTAATCTTTGGAAGACAGTGACAGATACAGTGTATCTGGCAGTATGAGTTGGGAACAGTTATGTCACAGAGTCGGCATTGACGACTCTGCCACTTTTAACTTTTGATCATCAAGAGGGGCGATTGTAGTTCAAACTTAGTCTCGGGCCCGCAACAATCTACATTTCTTGCCACTTTCACTCCAACCATCTGAATCTAGCCCGAGATCTTGACCGCAAAGAGACAATTATTTTCAGAAGCCCAGTTGTGTGTCCCATATGATCCACATGACATCACATGACACTGAGCACGTCGCATCAAGCTTGGGTGCTTCCTCACCTTCCTCTGTAATGATCAGTTGATCCATGACCTGGGTCGGCTGGGTATCCATTGCCTTCCCCGCTGCACGCGTTGCGCGAGTCATTGAGGTCACGATCCAAAAATCAATAGAATTTGTCTCTACTGAAGGGTTGCAAGCAACTCCGACTATATATCTTGATTCCAGGTTGTTTGTCACATTCCGTTGCAACTGGTGCCGATTTTTGTTGCCAATTTTAGACCATTCCTTGGATATCATGTTAAGTATCGCTCATGAAGATAGAAAAAACCGATATGATTGGAGAACCAACGCTCACGGCCGTAAAGTGGGGTAACCCAGCCATCAAAAAGATTTTCTTAAGGGTATGCGCCAAAGAAACACTGAGATTCAACCCCAGTTTGTAGTTGAGGTCCTTTTTCCGGGCTTGTCAATCTTATCAATCACTTGCTTCCACTTACCAACTTTCTCTTCAAGCTTTTGCTTGTCTTTTTCATTAACCACTTCACGGGCCATTCCGCCGTCCTCCCCCAGCTCTGTGCCGCTTGGTTTCCAAACCCACAAGGGAAACGCGATGGTCGGACGTTCTGCTTCTCCTCGAACGGACCTAAAGGGGTCAACGACTCGACTAAAACCAGCGGCCGCGTGGGGGTGATTTTGGAGATTTCACCAACCATATCCACTCATCAAATAATTTGCAAGCATCAACTTATGCTGAAATCAACAATTATCCGATTTTACTACAAATAAAAGTGAGCAACCTGTATGTACATATACCGCGTGTGTATATGTCTATAAAGACAATCAGTTTTTCTCCTTAACCTTAAGTCGCAGGCGTTGAAACAACCCCTCCAGTAGGGATGAGGTGGTCAGAAGTTTTTCACAGCATCAAAGGGTCTGAATCTGCTTCAACTGACACAGTATGCTGTCCCCCAGGCCTAATTTACCATACTAATACCGCTAGTTTTATCGCCATCTGCGTTATCACCTCATGCCTGGACCCCAAAGGACGCAACGCTGACACCCTGGAACCTGCTGTTGGGTTGCAAAGCTTGGCGAATTCATCATGATCGTTTTAGGACAATGATTTTTCAATGTTCATGATAAACATCCACAAATCGGAATCATTCTGGTCATCATGAACATTGAAATTGACAAAGAAATTACCCCACCAGAAAATTAACGTAGATACGGAAAAACGAGCATTTGTAGCTGATTTTCTTTCCCGGAAACCATTCTCTTCCACTTCCATGGTGAATGTCCGCACGGCTAATCCCATCCCCATGCCTTCTTTCTCCAAATCAACAAATAAAATACTACACCATAGTTTCTAGGGCGGCATTTCATCTTTGGGGGGAAGCATTTACTTAATATGTCCTAATATTTTGGGATATTCAATCCCACTATATCCCTTTAAATGCTATGAATCATCTACGAGAACATCAGGGGGCAGAAAAAGATATGCCTTACAGCCTTTGAACTAACATGATCCACTGATCTGCCATATCCAGCTGCATTCATTATCCACGAACTACCGGAAAATCACCGTTTATAATAGCTAAAACCATCCATAACTGGGCTGAACCTATACCATGTTCAACGACCAGAGAGCAAATCCCTTTCAGCGAAGTACATTATCCATGATCCACATGGGATTTTCCAGATCGTTAGTTTACCAGGTCGATAGATCCGATAGTCTCTGGTTCCCACAGTTTCCCACTCCCGATCCTGGGCAAACCCCGACGCTGGATCCTCTCCGTGCGTTTGATACCTTGTGACGGCAGGGCGGTGATGCGGAAGGCGGTACAACTGGAATATCACTAGAATATAGTGGAAAATATGTATTTTATATAAAGATACAACATCATATAACTACATGACTGGATGATAAAGGTAATAATACAGGCATATACCTGAGACAAAAATGCGATATGACTGGCACATGAATAGAACACAGAGGTTAACGAAACTGGAATATAAGTGAAACAGCAAGAGCTCGGGATATCATTTTTTGGTTGCCCACCAAATATTCCTGTTGATGCTAGATATCTTGTTGTTTGTATCTGATAGCACGATGAAATCACCACTATCATTGGGAACTGGAGGTATCAAATCAGAGATTAAATGTACGAAGTAAGACCTGGGCATTTGATAGCAGAGGCGACAGGATAGAACCAATTAAATCCATTTTATTGGGAGATAGCATGACGAAATCGGAACAAACAATGGTAAATGGAGATACTCGAGATGATATATAGCAACCAATGAACATATGGGGTTAACAAAACACTATGGGGAGACATGCAATCCATTGTAATCTATAATGATCCATGAGAATCATTGAACTAGAGCTATTTCACCAAAACGGGTATGGCATGGTATGACCATGCCAACCAAACAAGGGCTTTTGGCGAACCACAGATGCTTCAGGTTCGCACCATATCCTGGCTGGGTTGTACCAAGCATCTGGTAGCTGTTCTGAGGCTCCAACATATTGTCCGCTGATGCATGCCTGGAACGGGAAAGGAAGGTGGGCTACCGTCTACCGTTGTCAAAAAAAGCACCATCAAACATAGCTGGGAAATCCCCAGCCCAAGGTTTTTGGGAAAATTATGGCGGATTGTCAATTGCCATGTTGACACCAAAGGCTACTCCATTCTCATGAGAGCCTCAGAAGAGAAATCACAGAACTGGAAATGTAGCGTTCAACCTCGGCGTGCCGTCCCAGCTGACCTTGGAACCTTGGATTTTTCAAGCTGTGAAACATTGACAATATATACCTTATAAAACAATATCATGATATATCATGATTATAGTTATACCGTTATACCAGTTATACCTGTACCGGCTTAAAGGAAGTGGTCCCCAGGGTCATCAAAATTCCACTCATCCTCGTTGTATACAAAAGTATGAAGACATCCTAATGTTAAGTTCATATTAATAAGCAGCCCGAATTAATGAACACCCGCATTCCAAAAAATGTTTGGCACTACTACTTTGCGTTGCCCCGCCCTGATAATAAACATGTGCGACCCCCCGGATAAAACAACACCCTGCTCAGAAAGTCTAATGTTGTGGTATGTCAGGATATAAATGTTTCTCAATGGTATTGATTGTTTTTTCATGGTTGAGCAAGTAATGTTTTGAAGGGATGGACCATGCCCAATCTCACCATCTCACCCCATTGGGAAGGAGGTTGCCACTGAAAAGAGAAATCGACCCATTGGCAGGCAGGTTGGTCGCTTTTTTCATGTTTGACAAGCTCTAGTTTTTTGTACCTTCTAGGCCGGGTTGTTAATACGAACTTGTCATGGTTTCTGATCTTTATCAATGAGCTCGGCCCCTTGGCCCCCTTGGCCTTGGCCCAAAAAACCTCTCTTTTGGGCCACTGGCAGTTCCCACGTGGTAGTAGCGATCTTGCTCACATCCGAAGTAGACGCTATCTGCCGAGACCTGGCCCCGCAAAAGGCTGGTCATGTGGCTGGTCATGTTTTTGCCGTTTGGTCAATTGTGGGATTGACAATTTGGATTGATTTTGACTAGTTTCTACCAGAAATTGCTTTGTACAACGACGGCCAAAAAATGGGGGAAATGATGAGAATTTGATAATCCATTCAATTTGAGGAGTACTTATTCAATACTTTTCGTGGATATGAAAAACCTGAAAAAATCAGCTGTAGGTTCCATGGTGATGGTAGTTCTGAGTCCGGACTTCAGCTGAATCAACCACTCAAACGCCCGTGGGACGTCCTGAGATTAAACAGTTGGAAACAGCAAGAATCTGGTAGCGCAAAAAAACGAACACTTAACAAACACCAACTATTCCAGAAGTGGTAAAGATCGTGCCAGTATTCAAATTGTTCTTGGTCATTTCTTGCTGACTGGATCTTGTGATATTTAGCTCTTGGCGAATTAAAAAATGTCTCCAGCACGTACGCACAACACAGGCCTCAAAATATTCCAATCAATCGTGCCCTGTAGACAAACAACGCTTCAACAACACCCGGGATCATCCACCTTTTCACCACATGGAGGTTTCCTAAAATGGTTGTAACCCTAAAAATAGCACATGTTAATATGTTTTTCCTTTTACAAGCCGTCCGTTTGGGGGTACCCCCCATCTTGTTCACCATTTTTCAGCGTCTCTCAGATCCCAACGCAGTCACGGAATCGCAGCTGTAAACGCCACTCCCAGAGACGTTTCCTCCCAAGGGCATCATGGTTTCGCGCGAGCTTAAGATACACTGCACTGCAAGCACGTGATTTTCTCAAAAAGCGGGATCATGAGATATAATAATTAGCCATCAAACATGTCCACACGATAATTCATCCATCTACCTGTATATATAGCGATTATATAACCATAACCAATGCTCACCTAGCTGTATCTTGACAGATTGAAACCAAACGTGTCATTTCTGGAGCTTAGGACTCCACAAAAAACACCCCCCGGTCCTTTGATGAAGGTGTTCGGCCAATGGATACTTTCCACTTTGCATCCGGTCAGGCTCCTGTTGCATAAGGACATGGCACAAGCAGCTAGAAATGGTGGATTTCACCGAAAGTTGGATGCTGGAGAATGGGGATTTGATAAATAGAAATGAGCTGAGCAGCAACAGCAAAACAAAATCAACAAAGAAACTGCTGTAATCTCCCCCAAAAATTCCAAAACTGGGATGGCTCTGAGGTGCACACGTAGGTTGGCTTGTGAACACCTGAGGATCCCACCAGCTAAACACCCCGGGATCTTGCCATCCACACCTATTGTGACATCCAGACCTCCTTTCATAAAGCAATTAGTATCGACTAATAGATGTATATATATATATATATTTACACATTGATATATCTAAGCCCATACATCTATCACTTGGTTTTATATAGATATCTACTATGATTGTATATATATGTAATGAACAGAATAATGTATAATCCCATACATCGAATACAATATGCATCCGTAAGATATATCTGTATATATAGTAAACTAGTCATATAGTACAATCATTTATCCGACAAGAATCCCCCATCATCTACCTGCATGAGATCGCTCAGCTGAGACACAAAACCAAGAGCCATGACAAATTCCGCTGTCAAACTCCACGGGCTCAACGTTGTCCGATCCTCGGGAAACCGAAGATTCCCCTGCTGTGATTCGGAGAACGAGGGTGCATTGAAGTGTGTGGGGAATATAGCTCACTTACCTGAAAATAGCTGAAATAAGGATATTCATGGATGATCTCCCTTACCAACCATCATTCCGGTGACGTCGCAGTGAAGTCGCTATAATTACAACAGATATGTAAAGCTCCAAACAGATAGACAAGTGATGTGTCATTGTTTTTGTAGGGTTTTATGGTTCTATCTTCTGGGAACCACACATATTCATCAGATACAGTAGAATATGTTATATTATATATACACGATTCTATATGGGGCTGACTATTTGTATATTGATATACGACACAATATGTTCATGTATACATCAACGCTGCTCCTTGAACATGTATTTAGTGTCAGACTGCATCCCGGCGTGTGCCAAAACTTGGTTTGATTTTGTACCTTGGGGCCATGAAGTGTGCCACTTTTAGGCACATCTCAAACATGGGATAGATCCAAAGTTTAGGATCCAAGTCAATATCTTGAAAAATCTTCGAACAACGAATCTCAACCTGTTGGTTCAATCTCCCAATCTTTCTGCTGGTTCCCTCCATTCTTGCTGGTTCAATCAGTTGAATCCACCCCTGTTTTGTTGGAACTAAGAGTCGCAATAGTTTACTGCTGAGCTTGAGCACCTCCCAGCTGAGTGCCCCCACGTGATGAGACACCCGGAGGCCCGCAAGGAGAAGCATTGGTCAGCACCAGATGCGGCGATGTCGACTGAAGTGCGTAAGGTCGTTCTTTGTAGCCACAGCATGGTCGAAATTCATCCCCAAACATGGCATGTCACTGGGGATATCATGGGGTTATCAGGGGGGTATCATGGGGATATCGCCTTTCCTCACCTGGGTTTGGTGGTAATGGACTCAATACCAAGCAGCATGGGGATATCATGGGGGATAAAGCGAACTTGAGTGAAGATGTGGGACAGCCCCGAGCTAGCATCTCAATAGCAAAAATGGCGATAAAACAGTGGATTTTGTGGTACCGTATTTGCAAACACACCCATTTTGGTTTGTCTGAAAATTATGAGAGCACCTCAAACACCAAAATCTCATGATTGATCGTGATTTTCTCCATCTATATTATATTTCTAGACATGGCAGGCGGCAGCACTGGCCCAAAATCTCTAGCAGTCCATAAGCATGGCTTACTGAAAGCTGAATTTTCACCAAATTCCAGCCCAAAAAACCCGGCCTGGGTTAGCAGTTGCCGGAAATGGCCCCCATAGCTGGGTCCCAATCAAATCTGTTTTGATCCCCTACATTCACCATGGTTTCTGGGGGCGTCTAGCATTGGAGGGATGGGGTGTACTGCTCTCTGGTGAAAAAAAACAGAATGACCTCCTCTGTGATGGTGGGCAGTGACTTTTCGCGCGCCTGCGGCGATTGGATTGGTTCAGAACCAGCTACTTTGATGATCCCAACTGAAAGGTCCTGCAGGCCACTGATTTCTTGGCATTTTAGTTGTTTCAGAAAGAGTCTCCAGTGTCCATCAACGATAACATGATACCATCTACACATTCAATTTTTGTCACAATTTTCATGACTCATACTCATGACCACAACAACCCCAACAAACTTTCTTTTTCCCAACATAAAACCAGTATAATATACCGCGCAGTTTCTCCACAATGTCGGTTTGTCTGAAATATTGTACACTCAGTACACCCAATTCCAATGGGTTATCATCATTTTCCTCATTTAAATTGTGGGGGCATATGCCATTTGCGGACATACCCCACGTTTGTTGGCTATATTACTTTATATGGGCCATATGGGTTTGTCTGAAAATGAGGCACCCCTAACAAACACATGCTTTATCATCGAAGATGCATTTTGAAGGTATACCCCAGTTTTGAACAAATCCATATTCCATTCATCTGGCTGAATTACAATCATTCACTACTTGTAGCCTGAAAATGGCTGAAACTCGCGGCCATTTGAGCATGGTTCCCTGTATACCCTTGTCCTCATTGAGGCCTTGACATCACGACCTGAGGTCATGATCAACTGTATCCAGACATATTTATCCATATCAATTCCATATCACATATTATTGGTGATTTCCATTGCATTTCCATTAGCATCCCATTAATGCTGGTAAAAAAACCCACGCTTTTCCGTCAGTTTCCGGTCTTTCAGGTCAACAGGTTCCACCCAGTTCCGCACCTCAGACTTGGTCATCCGTTGGAGGATGTACCACACGGCCCAAATGGCCAGGATGGCCGCCTATCGGCACGAAACGGGCTATCAGAACCCCTTCGGGGCTGCAGCAAACATGTGGAAATTCATGGGGGCTTACACGTTAAAAGGTGTGTACATGTATATCTATATCTATATATATATACACATCATATGTTATACTGGAAAACTATGTCATCAGAAACTACAATAAAATTTGATATAGTAAAGTACAATACAACCTAATACAACATAAGAAAATCACAGATGATAAAACAAAATAAAAACAACATAGAATAATATCACATAATACAAATATAGTTTAACAATACAAAATAATACTATATGATACAATATAACAAAAGAACATGAAATATATAATATAAAATTGCTTAACAGAAGATACTGTAATATAGTGAAATAAAACACAAATTTGTCTTCAAAATATACTAGAATTACACAAATAAAATCATACGTATATAAAATACAACAAAATAAAACATAAAACATAAAATCATACCATATAATATTTAAAAAAAGAAATTGTAAAATAATAACATGAAATGTAATATAACATAATGTAATACAATACACTATAATTTAATGTAACATACAATAACAATGTAATACAATACAATGTAACATACAAAAACATAATGTAATGTACAATAATTTAATGTAACCTAATACAGTGTAATGTAATGCACTATAAAATAATATAATACAATATAGTATAGTATAGTATAGTATAATCTAATCTATCATGGAAGAGCGGGGGGGTGTCTGGATAAGCCTGGATAAGCCATGGATAAGCAAGGATGATCATCAGAAAAAAAAAGTGACTTTCTGGAAATCCATTGCAAGTTTAGGAGGTCCAAGAATGATTTGACCTGGATTTTGAGGTGGGGGTTGGGGGACTAGAGACTTATGAAGGCTTCATAAGGGCTTAGGCTGGATAAACCAGAATCACCAAGCTATTTGCAACCTCCCAAAAAATGACCCCTCAGGACCCGATCCCCAAAATTGCCAAAGTTGAGGAACAATGGTGAACCCACATCGCAACCACTGCAAAAATCCCAATGCCCTTTGTGACTTGTGGCTTAACCCACCCATCTCTTTGGACAAGCACTGGATAAGGAAGTTCAACAAAGAGGTATACTCCAAAATAGGACAATTCTACTAGTAAACCTATGAGCTTCTAGAACAGTCGATTTTGGGGTATTCAATTTTCAGAAGAAACTAGCCAGTCGATCAATCAATGGCCAAAAGCAAGGGCCATTTGCCAAGTCTTGACCGCCTTCACCATACAACTTGTGAAATGATCCGTCCACCGTTTTTACTCCGGCTACAATTGGATACACATGATTACACATGGACTTTGCATACTCTGAACAAGTCACTGGACAAAGGGGTCCTTTTCCACGTTCAACCCTCCAGTCTAAGGGTGGTCACCAATGTTGCTTTGGCTTAGTTCACCAGTTTCCCTCCTGTTTGAGGGTTTGAAGGTCACTGAAAAAGATTAGCAATGATGAGTCATCATCCCCCTTTAGGGTGGGACACTTGTTCAACATGTTTGAAACCACCCACCAAATGAACACGTTCAATATTCTGTGGTTATACCCTTGTAATCCCCATTCCGGATTCAAACTGAACACACCCATCTATGGGTCCCAAATATGTGCTTTTCCCTACCTCCACCATGGGGGTTTTGAAAATATGAATGGGGGATGGGGGGAAAATCGCATCCCCATATGCAGGCCTCAAGCATCACCATGAGTGAGCACCATGGTAGCCACCTCGGTGATTGGAAATGGCAGTTCGAACTGCATCGATGTGAGTTGATTTCACCATCTCCAAGGTTTTCACCTTATGAAAACATCAAAAGTGCAGCTTTCTCAAGGCCCTGACCATGGGGATTCAAGCGATTCGCTTGGCAGCGCCATTGCAAGCCGGGAAAAAGGTTGCACGCTGCTTCAGACGACTTCGGCTTCTGGGAATCTGCAGTTGAAGTTTAGTCAAGCTCATGGAATTCGCAAACTGAACACTTCTAAGGAATTTTGGGGAAAAGATGATGGAAATGGAAATTAAATAAACCTAACAGCAGCAAATCCTTAAGGCGAGCTATATAACTACCTTCGTCGAGCCACTGGCAACAGCTGGCTCGACTCCGCCGGAATCTGGAATGAAGAACCCAGGTATTCCATCAAACAATCCAAAATAAGAACGTTCATATTTAGCATTCTTTTAAGTTGCAAGTGAACATCAGAAAAAATGGAGAAAAAATCACCGAGCTATGGAGAATCCCAAATTTAGTTCGATAAGTTTCTTCGGGGATCCGCCTCCGGCACCGGCGGTTCCAGCTCCGTGGGTTCGTAGGTGAACTCTGGGGGAGGTGGTCGCGGTTTGGTTCTAGAACCTCGGTCTCTGGGTGCTCATTTCTATTAAAAATATGTTATAAAAACAATTCAGGTGAATCTTATATAATATTTCTATATCATCTATATCGTTATATATTGTTGTTAGTATTCTATGGGAATTTGGATGAGCCGAAAAAAATCTAATCATATGTTGAGAGTCTAAAGTAATCGTATACCAATTTAGGCACATTGTTATTGGACATATGTGAATTTATAGGGACCAACATTGGGAATGTGGGAATGATGGCAAACCAATGCCATAACCCTACCGTGAATGGTGATAGTAAACATACCACATAAAAATTGTGTTTTGGGGGATTGTTTAGTGTTTGGCTTACGACATCATGGACACAATATGAGAACTGAGAACAGTATGGGAATGGGGGTCCCTATAAATTCCACCCATTGATGGCATTTGGCTTTCTTTAAGCTCTTGATAAATCAGTTTTGTATCATTTGGGGTTGAATTATACCAGTTTTCACTAGCGATGTTCTTTGAAAACTGGGATTGGATCAGACTTTGCTGGGTCCTATTGGCAATTCTGCGGCTTATTGCATTCCCCCAAGCTGGTTGATTTTATATCTCACCTTTTGATTGAGCCACCAAGGCCTTATAGTAGTTGGATACATCTCATTTTCTGGGGAAATCTATCTTCAAAGTTGCCCATGCCCCTTGCCATAGCCCCTCGGAACTGGGATAACGGCAATAGAATCACACCAACAAACAAATATAGAAAACATAAAATCCATAAACACGATATCAACCATAAATCCCATACATACTACACCTATACGCATTCCATATATAATTCCTATACCTACACGATTTGATCTCGCATAATTCCTACTTTACATCCACCATAGGCGTCCCATATCAAGCCAGCAGGCCGCCTAAGCCCCATATAAAACCCACACAAATCCCGTACCGATCCCACACGATGCCCACATAAGATACCCGATATGTATCCGATATCCTATATTTCCCATCTGGATCTCAAATCTCAATCTCATCTCAAAAGCAGAAAAATCCACATATCACTCTCCACAGGGAAATAAGGTTGAACACCAGTTTCCTCATTACAACGGCCACAAATTGGAGGTATTTTGGTATACCACATTCCTAAGCAAACCCACCTGAACATCATCCCAGGTAAGCTGGGTAATGGGCTCCACCAACATTTCACTGGGGTCACCTCACATACCAACATAATAGCCTAAAACAACCACCATGCATCATAAATCAACTAGCTTCCATATTTTGTCACCCCAGTCAGGAAAATATCAACATATGTATTATCAACATGGTTGATCATCTAGAATAAATATCAATGGGATTATCTACAATACGGTTTTTCACCTTTAGCAATTACGCAATATCTAAAGCACCATCAATATCAATGCGAATATGATATGTATCTGTATACATGTTGAAACATTACATCAGGCAAATATATATATATATATATAATCATAATCACATAATATAATATTGTATATACATAGAATATCAAGTGTGGACATGACATATCATACATGGCTATGAATCAAAACTTTGGCACCGAATGGTACACCAGAATAGCTGGTAAATGGATTGTCAATCCCCCAAATAGGGTAATTTCATAGGTTTTGACCCGCATCAGTTATATGTATGTATGTATATATATATATCTATACACATATTAGAGACATATTATAAAACCTCTAGTTGATATTTCCGGCTGATGCTTCCATGTATATATAATTATATATTTATAAATTACATCAGTTGCATGATGTGATAGATCACATAAACATTCAAAAACATATGCATACAACCATATACACACACATATATATATATAGATACAAATATAGATTTATTAAAAAAAGTATATAGAACATAATAGAACTAGATCAATATGTAGAAATGATATGAATTGATTTTTCGACAGATCGTATATCAACATCTTTCAAAACCTTCAGGCCGTCGCCGTCTCTGGGCTCCCCCAACGCTCCGAGGCCGTCGCCGTCTCTGTGGGCTGCGACAGGGTCCGACTGCGCAGCGTCTCGGTGCGCAGCGACGAGGTGGCCACGCTACTGGGCACCTGCGCTGGGAAAAAGTGGGGACAACTGCAGGAAAATGTAGGAAACATATGGAAACATTGTGGTATAAAAAATTAATAAAAATTAAATATACATCTGTAGATGTATAAGCAGCAAACGGAAAGAATAAGCTTGGACTTCAAAACACAGGGGATTAAACTTGCATACTTAGAACCTTGCGGCTTTAAAAGTTGACCGGATTTGAATGAGAGAGAAATGGGGAAATCTAGGATGTACACAGCCAAAGTATGGAAATACCTCCGATGTTTAGCCAACAAAAATTGGGATGTTCCTAGCGTGACCATGGAAACTCCACTTTTCACCATTTTTCCCAACTATAAATCTCTAGGATTTCCCGTATTTCTCCATATTTTGCCATGGTTTTTTCCCATGATTCTCGGGAATTTCCATCCACACCTGCGTTTGCGTCGGCTGCCGCTCCGTCACGCTGGGCGCAGGGCCGGAGAAACCGTAGGAGTCCGAAGGGACCACAGTGGGGGTCTGGGCACCCGTCAAGGCTGGCGTTTTGCCTCAGAAGAAATTGTGATTTTGTGATGGCAAATCAGCAATTTCGGAATCAATGATTTTTGATCGACGTGGGGCCGGTTTTATCTAGCTTGTCAGTTCAGATCTTCTGAATTGATTTAATTTATGCGTCTTTGCGCAAAAACATATATCATTGGAAAGATCAATTCCGAATGGCTCCGTATACGGCTATGGATCACTTGAGCTTGAGACCTCCAAGAATCGTTGGAGTCGCATCGCCGGTCATCGGAGTGCTATCTTGATATGAAACACTTTGATTGTTGGCCTGGGCCGTTGGGACCATTATCCCACATGGTTTAGGGAGAAACATAGAGTAACGATGTTGCAAAACAACAAAAGTTGGCGAATGGGGTACCAAGCCACACAGAAAGGTACACAAAAAGGCGGTACATGTTTTCATTGAGTATTTGGCGCGATCACGAGCCAACCCAGAGCTAAGAAACAGCAGATCTGCCAAGAAATCAAAGAAATCCTGCAACATCTGACGCAAAACTTCTCAGCCGGCCTGGCTGGAAACAAAACCAGCAGACCTTAGCTGGCTCCCAGCGGTTTGTTCACCCGCGTTTTTTTTGTCATTGTTTTTCCCTTTGGAATGCTTGCAGTTTTCTGGGGCTGTTACCCTCCAGTAATCAAATTGGCTTGCTGGAAAATCCATCATTTTGTTCGATGATTTCCCCAGCGAACTAAACACCTGAGGTCGCCAACGTCTCGGGAGGCACTGGAGGTGCTGGTGAACCTTAGGTTCTGTCCAAACGTCGGGCCAATTGCCGGGAAAATGATGATCTGCCAGTGGGTTTGGTAGTTTTCCATTGCAATCAACCAGCATTCTGGTGATTTTCTTTGAGCTATACCCCTGGTTCATCCTGGTTCCAAGTGGTTTTGCAAATGATCATTTTTCAGGAAAAAAACCTAAACTTTAAACTTAGTTTGCCGCCATGGTTACCCTAATAAAAAAGAATTGCATGCTGCAGCCCACAGCATGCCAAGCCAATTTTGGGTTTTCGGCCCGCGTCCGGAGTCTGCAGGGCTTGAAAATTGGCATTCACCTGAATAGGTCTGCATGCCAACCGTCAGACAGGCAGTATCCAGCTACAAAGTGACAACATTCAACAAATATATGGATGTCTGAAAATGGGGATTGATTGACCCATCAAATCGTGAATTGGGAACATATGCGAAAATTATGATGAACCTGAGCATTTCAGGATATTTTAGGCTATCATATTTCTAGACAAACCCATATAATATATCCTGGTACCACCAACCTGTGGGAAACATCGCCTCCATGAAGATTGGCAAACTGATTCTGTAGCTCCTTGGGTCCCCTGTTCCTCAATGTCACTCCAAAACACGTCATAATAGTAATTATCGGTGATGTAGATCCCATCGTGTATACATAATCTGGTTGGTCCACTGAACCCTGCCGAATAACACATCGCAAGTTCACCGTCTCCGCCGCGTCTCCGCCTGATTTACCCAGGCTTGATGTCCAATGAACTGCGCCAGCTGCATTTGTGAAGAGGCAGCCACCGACCTGGCGTGACCGAAACCATGGGACGGGTTTGGGATCATCGGAGTGACTCCGTTTCTTGGAAAAATTCAAAATACCCTCCGGAAACGAGTGGAAAACCATCCGAAAAGAGAGGGTTGTGGAAATTTCATGTGGAGTAGATAAGCTGAAGGATCCAAGTTTGGTTCGGGGTTTCCGCACAAAAGAGCGGCTCCTCCAAGCTACAAGACATAACTTCCCTTTTTTGATGGCGATGACCTGTGGACCTCATCAAATTGGGGTGGCTTCTCAATGTGACTTGCAACCTCAAGAATGCAGCAAAACAAAAAGTAGGTCAGGCCGGCGTGCCAGAATGTCGTGCTGAAAACCAGCTTTCTTACTCCGAACATGTGGCCTTTTTAATCCAGTTGTTTGTGCTCTGGATCACTCATTACGACATGGTTTACAATATAGCTTCGTGACCTGAAAACGGGCTATACCGGAATCTCTCCCAAAGAAGGGGGACATCAATGTGAACAATGATCATAAACCATTCGATTTGCCGGGTTTCTCCATTTTTTCAACTGAAATTTCAGACCGCCTAAGCACTCCCGACAAGAATCCATGTCAGGTGTTCTCTTGTCGTGATGCCATCCATTGCTTCACCGTGGCAAGGAAAGCGTCTGGCATTTGGACCTGACGGACAGGCTCGGGTCGTTTCGAATCAAGTATAACAAGGTTTATTCAACACACAGGATGAAACTATCTCAAAACTCAAGACAACAGTGATGATTTTGACCAAAATTCCTTCCTTCAGGCTTTTTAAGGTCTCAAATGAAGCCCACAAAACAAAACCAGAAATGGCACTGAAGGGGACAAATGACTGACCAACATGAATTTCCTATCGATGTATTGAAACCGTGCACTGCGACTGGAATCCCGATCAATACATCTCAATGCTATATTCCTGCATATGCCAAAAAATGCTCTCACACACACCAACCAACTATACACCAGTGCAGCCACTCTGACTGCAATCCCAAAATTCTTCAGTCTCCGACCCTTTCATTGACCGCTTGGCTAAGACTGTGAGCCACAACGCCGATGTCACTGGTCCTCAGCATCGCTCTTTCAACATTTTGTAGGGTCATTTTGATGCCGAAATGAGGTTTATTGATGGCTTTGACAGCCAACGATTTTGTGGCAAACATTGGCAAACCCAGGCCTCCCATTTTTACTTGGCGATGATATGCACGTGCATCATGCTTCACGCATTTTTCCATCCATTGGGCTTTGACCGTTTCACCTATCTCAAAAATTCTTGACAATCCAGTTGTAGTTCGGGCTTGGTCATCCAAGACAAGGACTGAAGCGAATTGAACACAATAAGAAACCACCAAGCTTGGCTTGAGCCACCATCAACTGTGAAATCCGTCAGAAATGTCTTAACATGTCCTAACTTGCGGGCCCCCAAAGTAATGTCATTTGCCCGTTTATGAATCCGAAAGGGATTTCCAGCTATGATGGAACATGAACTCAACACATGGAAGCAACAAGTTTCATCATCCAATTTCTGATTTACTGCTTGCGCTGCCATCAGGGATTTCCACCACACCACCGAGCGAGTGGACTTCATACCGAGGACGATCTGCTGCATGTACTTCCGTTGACCTCGGAGATGCTTCCCCTGATGGATGGAGAATACTTTGTAAAGGAAACCACATTGCGGGAAAGCATGTAAATTTCTATGGGAAACATGATTTAAAGGGAAGGGATCACTCTTATGATTGTGTTCTATAATTCGATTTCTTTTATCTTTCACCATGATCAGCAAGAATCTTCTGATATATAGTCAATCTCTAACCCAAGGGTCCAACATCCCATATTAATGTCGAGAATCCCAGCGTTTTCCTGGTTCTTTGGTTCTTCTTGGCTGCAACATCACCTGATATTCCTGACCACTGCTTGGATCATAACTAAGCCATCACTGTACTATGCTCTAACGAATGGAACTAGACACTCCCATTTCTAGGATTACATGTTCGAAGGAAGTTTAGAAGCTATACTTCCGACAATATGGACAGTTGAAAAGCAGAGGTGAGAAGAGTCAGAAGAGAAAAGATCAGAAGAAAGAAGATGCAGATGCGCGAAAAGATAGGAAAGTCGCGATTCACTGTGTTTTTCCAATGATTTGTGGCTCCGGAGGGTCGAAAAGTAGGCTCGCTAAAGCGG
>Ga0126342_10001072_pt1 | contig 36165 bp, 27 predicted proteins | sample Cyp1metagenome_FD_92528 | JGI IMG/M metagenome (GOLD analysis project Ga0126342, IMG submission 92528) | Coral microbial communities from Lord Howe Island, Old Settlement Bay, Australia - Cyphastrea 1 metagenome | ecosystem: Host-associated > Invertebrates > Cnidaria > Coral ... | reverse complement strand
CTGAAAGAATCCTGCAAAACAACAAGGAGCCAACGGCATCCTGCAACTTCAAGGAGCTGAAAGCATCCTGCAAAACAACAAGGAGCCAACGGCATCCTGCAACTTCAAGGAGCTGAAAGCATCTTGCAAAACAACAAGGAGCCAACGGCATCCTGCAACTTCAAGGAGCTGAAAGCATCCTGCAAAACAACAAGGAGCCAACGGCATCCTGCAACTTCAAGGAGCTGAAAGCACCCTGCAAAACAACAACAAGGAGCCACATACTGCAACTTCAAGTAGTTTTTTTTGGTTGCTTCCAACATGTTTGTTGGCTTATATCCATTCGGGGTTGGATGGGTGCCTGAGTTTCGGACTTGAACTTTCATTCACCATGTTACGTGGATGTCTACATCCTGAAACTGACCTTATTGGTTGTCGCCGAGTTCCATTTGTATCTTGTCTTTTTTGATGGTGAAAGAATCCATCTTGTCTTGGCTAAGTCCTAATCTATATTTGTTAGGTCTTAAATATGAGGGTTTCTAAAACTCTCATGCTTGGAACTCCTGGTTTCTGGGTACAATACCCCAATCCGCAGAAATTCTCAATGGGTTCTGAACAAAGAGTACCCCAAGAACCTCTTGTCATTGTCACATATTTCTTTTGAAGTATACTTGCCATACAAGGATGCATACATCTTTTGGGGGGGCAAACATAGTGGAATGTTTGTCACACAGAGATATTATGCTATATTCCATGGCCATACATGTATCCCGGTGGTAATTATATACATATATAGTGTTGTGGTATGTTATCCAATCATACATATTCTGTTGGTCTGAACACTTTCAGAAACACACCACATGTTCATTTAGTGCAATATCTATCCTCAAAAAAAAACATCGTCCATTCATCCAGTAACTGGTTCAAAAGGTATAGCTCGAAGGTATCTCCAAGGCAGGCACCAGCACCTTGAGGACTTGAAGCCGTTCCATAGCAGCCTGGAAGCCATGACACGGCCGGGAAGCTTGTCTGGTTGGTGGTTGACCTACCATTGTGGTTTATATACTGTTAATAATGGTTAATAATAATATATGATTAATATTATAACCATTAATATCACCATTATTAACCATTATAATATTGGTTATTGTGGTTAATAATGAATGGTTATCATATGGTTAATGGTTAATAATAATTGCTCTCAGTGTGCCAGTGCTTCAAATCCTTATCCCATCTGGTTGGTGATGGTTGGTGATGTGATGGTCCCAATGGTTGGTGATTCTGCCATTTGTAAATCTTGGATTCGTCATACGAAACTGCCAAAGAACATCTTCAAAAGCACCAGTCTGATCCCCAAGAAACCCAGTAGTACAGTCCTGTGAGTAACTGGGAACTTGGGAATTTCAGTGGTTTCACCCTCCGGCCATGAAAAACCTGGTTCGCTGGAAAATCACATCATGGTTGTAGTCGAATTTAATCATCTTCCCTAAATTTGAAGAAACAACTAGTTTCACGGCTTGTCCTTCGGGTCATTCTTGATCCCTTTAAACCCCATGAACCGTTGATTTCGAAGCTGCTCAGATATGTTGCACAGGAATATTGCTGTTGGTTGTATATCCCGAAAAAATATCCCAGGGTGTCCCCATAAACTGGCAACAATCGTCAAGCTGATGATTCAGCCTCCAGAATTGATGTGGAAATCAGAATAGAATAGACAACCAATAATAAACCAACCAAAACGCTCTATATCCCACTATATCACATCATATCTTTGTATCTTATAATCTCATACTCATCATATATTCCATTCAAGTCCTATTCATGACCTATATCATCTATATCCTTATAACCATTATATTTCCCATGAAATCCCACAAAGGGCTTCACTGACCGTGCCTCCACGGCCGTGTCGCTGGTCAGGCTGGTCAGACTCTCACGACGGCTCAGGCGCGCCTGGTGCCCATTCCATAGATAAGTAATGGAGATAAGTAGGATAAGTAGGATAAGTAGGATAAGGTGTGTAATTACCATTTTAACTTTTTGAAGATAAGTAAGTTTAATTCATCTAGACGTGGATAGTAGAATCAATTCGTTTCCTTCAATGTTTCGGTGGAAAATCAACCAGAATTCCTTGCTCGATTGTTCCTTTGGGACTATGAAACAAGGAAGATGAACTTGGACTACTGCAAGGAGGTACTTCAGGATGGTTGCACTTACATCCCGAATCTGTGTTCAAGTTGGTGAATTAATGCCTTTACAGTAAGCCTAACAGTTATTGACATTGAATGTATTGTATCACTATGATATCCCAAGAAATCATTCTTCCTGAAAATGTCTAGTATATGCCATATATTGGATCTTTGTATGGTATTGAGTTTGTTCAAATTAATCCCGAACATACCCTCTGGTAAACAAACAGTTTGCTATTGAAAATGGTGATTTATAGTGGATTTATCCATTAACAATGGTGATTTTCCATTGTTTTTTGTTCACGTTTACCAAAGGGTCATTAAAACAAAAACATGATCGACTCAGCCGATGGTTCTCCAGGACTTGCCACTAATGCAGCTTTGATTCTTCATTCCATTTTGGAAAGACTGACCAGTTTCTGTTGCTGGAAAAAACAATCCATTTTGGTTAAATCCATCCTCTCTGCGCTGATGGAATAGAAACCTCTGTAAATCCTCTAAAGATTAAACATGTCAACATGGTCTTTCTTTATGTTATTTGTCCATGTGGCCATATGAAGGCTTCCTAAAAGGAAGCAGGTACCCCAAGTCACCAGGTTTTGGAATATAATGATCATCCATGACTCAAATGATTTGGGGGTACCTGCATTCTTAAGAAACCACCCAATTCATAGCAAGTTGATGATGATATCATAACATACCCTATAGAAAAGTTGAATATGAACATGTTCCTTCTTTCAGACCATTATCAGCCATTAGCATCCATGAATCTGGGTAAATTATAGTATGTCACTAACCTGAATTAAGGCTATTTGGGGATGATTCCCCCTACTAACCATGATTCCAGTGAGGTCGCAGTGAGGTCGCAGTGAGGTCGTTATAATTTACCATGAATATTCATTGACTAATTAACCCCCATGGTGGATTTCTCAATGATTATCCAGGAATCCATCCACCCAATTCCTACAGTTCTTCTCCCACTTTCCATCATTTATCCATCTGGTTGGTGGTTTCAACCCCTCTGAAAAATATGAGTCCGTCGGTTGGGGTCACTATTCCCAATATATGGAAAGTCATAATCCAGCCATGTTCCAAACCACCAGCCAGTTTTCCATCATTTATCCATGGTTCTTCTCCCAGTTTCCCCACATTTTCCCATTGAAATCCCACATTTTCCAACCGCTGGGGCAACCCCACCGGTTGCGCGCCATCCGCCAACTCCAAGGTGCAGCTGGCGCAGCGTCGCACCCCGCGCCGGGACTGGCACGTTTCACCGTGGGAGGTTCAAGATCTGAAAGCTAAACAAAAGGGAAAATATGGGAATATGATCTGATTCAATGGGAATTAATAATGATTCAATGGGAAATACAGTAATGGTGGTTTAATGGGAATTAAAAGTGATTTAGTGGGACTAAAGAATGATTCAGTGGAAATTAAAAGTTATTTAATGGGATTTGATGGGATTTAATGGTGATTCCAACCATAATGGTGATCATTCAATGGGAATAGCATGGGATATATAATGGCAACCATACCTCATTTTCAGACAAACGCATATATTATCCGATCCAATGGGAATACAGAATGCCAAGAAAAATCCGGTGATTTAAAATGATTTAAGAAAATAGAAGATCAATATGGAGGATTTCGCATTTCATCTGGATTTCAAGAGCCCAAACTAAGGGGGTTAACGGCAACAAAAGTGGAAACCAAACCTTTGAATTTGGATATATTTGGATACTGTAACAAAGATGTTGTAATGTCCCAAGATCGGGATCTAACCATGCCCAAGATGCGGCTCCTGGCAAAAAAAACGGATTCCATCTATACGACCAAGAGTTGTCTCAACTAGGAATTCTATTGGCCAAAGATGGAGATATAACCGAAGTAACCAGATTTGACCAGGCACGAAAGAATATCTCCCTCACCAAGTCTGGATTCAAAGTACTGACATGGTGATTAAACCATATTAAACCAAGAGTTCACCAGTCAAGGCCAGGAATTGAACTTGTCAGGCATAGAAAAAATAGAGCTTAACTACTTGGATGACAATTTAATGGTCGCATCACGATCAAACCTGGGTTTTAACTTTTAACCAACAAAAAATGGGTTGTAACGGCTTTAAACAACTGCTGCGAGGCATAACACTCCAAATCAATAGCCCCCAAAACACCAGTTGGGATTGCAAGCTACAGACCGGTGATACAATCAATACAACAACTTCTGGGGTTGAAAACTATATAGAACCTTTACCAGGAACCTCCAGCAACCCGAAAAACCATCAAGGATTTCAGCTCGAATTGCACGGAAATTTGCTCCCAACATTCATGGTTGATATGGAGGTTTCTGAAAATTGGAGGGTACCCCCAAATGGATGGTTTAGAATGGAAAATCCTCTTAACATGGATGATTTAGGGGCACCCACCATAGGAAATCTCCAAGTTGGTGGCAACTTGGAGGTCGGAGCGAAGCTCGCCGCGAAGCTCGCCTGGCCCAGCACCGCCAAACAATCCTTGCTCTCTTCCTGAGGGTGGCACCTGGTGGACCTGGTGGACCTAGTGATGTTTCCGTCCAAAATGTTTCAAAACATGGCATCGATGATCCCTGTCCACTACAGTGGACAGATATGGACAGATTCAACATGATTTTCTGATTTTTTCTACTAGGTCATGGAGTCATGGATATTGGAATGCCACCAAACTGGATTTCTCCTCAAAATTCTGGATTCGACATGACCGACTCAGAAGGTGGACACAGGTAACCCAAGAATGCGGAAAGCAACAACACTAGCTTTTCCACAAAACCATCCTGTAAAATGTCGGAAATCCATCTGCAGCAAATATTGATCCAATATTCCCCTGAAATGGGATGCTTCAATATCGAAAATGCCAAGACTCTGTGTCTCCGAACATTTTTGTTCACAACCCACATGGTCTCAGACTATCCAAGACCAATATTCCCAAAACGGCCAACGTCTCGTGGGCATTGGGTACCTCCAATGCCTCACCTCCATGCCAGCCCCCTTCGGCCCTTCAGCAGTCCGTCGCACCTGCACGACAGGGGCGCAAGTGGAGCACAACAGGCGGCCGCAGAAACGACAGTGGTGCCGCCGCCAGAAGGTGTTGAAGGTCTCACAGCGGCGTTTTTTCGGATGGATGGGATGGGGGATCTCAAATAGGTTTCTCGACAAAAAATGTTGGGATTTAAATTACCCCAATTCCATCCAATTCCCAAGGATCAGAAACCTCGGTTTTCCCAGATTTAAGAGGTCTAGTAGGGTTCTTTGATGAGTTTCGGACATCTCCACAGCATCAGATCATCCGGCCTTGCTACACTCCTGGCAGCACTGCGAAGCCTCATTGGGCACCCAGCTGCTGCCTTGGCGCGCAGCATTGGGAGGGGAGCGTCAAGGGCTGTGGCACTCATGGCATAGAACATAGGAGTGCCCAAGTGGGTTGAACAGCAACCCAAGTGGCCAAGTGGGTTGAAGTTCCTCATTTTGAATGGAAACACATGGAAACCAAGTGACTGTAGAAACAAGTCAAATGTACAAACGTGTTTGTTTCTTCCAGCTTTTCTGAATAGGAAACAAAGTGGTGCCATGACATGCTGTGTCTAGATTCGATCATTAGGTTCCTGATTTTGTTCTGTAATTAATTATATAGACTATGTGTGTGTCTTGTTCCTCTTTGGTTAGTCCCAAATAGAAGATGTTGTCACTCTGATGTTGGGATTTTTTTAATCCTCAGCAACTCTCCTCAGAAAACGAGGTGAAGTGCCATGCACAGTTTGGTATGTCCCATGATTGGTGATCTGAGAAGAAACAATCACAGTAAACAAATGTAAACAACACATGTGCCATGGTCAAATTATATGGGATTAATAGGGTATGGATCATTATTGTCATACCGCCATCATGAATGAGACACCCCAATGGGAATACTGACCCCTCCCGGAGGATCACATGGGATGACCATCTCATAAAAATTGGTTTGGCCCCCCACTTATCTTGTTAAATCCCCAGTGTGTGCAGCATACCGTGCCAACCCAATGCTCTCAGTTCCCCAAAGTTCCTATCATTAATTTTGCTTGAAATGCCCATGTTTGTTGATCGCGACCTTCATCGCTCAAGCACATTTTCACATACTTGGTGGATCTTGGTGGCTGTTAATTAGTTGTATCCTGTATACTTGCTAAAAGACATGCAACGTTCTTGCTCAAGTCAGCATGTTTTAGTTTGACTTCCCGTTTTCTTCGCAACCTTCCCATTTGGTTGACATCCTGACGAGTTTTTGCTTGAAGAACTCACGAGTTTCGCCCGACCTTCCCAGCTTCCCAATGGATTTGTTCCATCGATATCATAGTCCTACCGAGTCTTACTGGTAGTTTCAGATGTACCCTCTGGTAAACACACGTATATAGATATTGAATATGGCCATAGAAATAGTTGATTTACCCATCAAAAATGGTGGATCTTTCCATAGTTTTCTGTATGTTTACCAGAGGGTACAGTGATTTGCCAAATCATCCCAACGTCGTGGTTTTTCTTTCCATGTCGCGTGCCACAAACACCAACGTCTGGTGGGTTGAGATCCTGATTTTGGTGGCTCAAAAAAACCCATGTGAATCCCTTGGATCCCTTGGATCCCTTCATCTTCGCCAACAGTGGGTCCCAATTTTATGGAATATCAACTGTTGGGACCCCAAGAAGTTACTATATATATATATAATATATATATATATATAATCCAGTGCTACTGAATAATTACTTATAATACTTATATCAACAGTTGGAATCCACAAAAAGCCTGCAAGAAGTTACTATATAAGCACCTGATTTGCCCCTACTATCCCCCAAATCGTAAGTGGGTAATAGATAAACCTCTATCTATAAATCACATTGACAGACTAATTTCAATGCACCTCCCGAAGTAAAGATATATGATATAATAACAACATTATGATAGTTGAAATGACCATAGCTTAAGTACCATTCATACTTTTATAGTGTTTTCCTACTATGTTCATGACAATCACCCAAGGTACCCAGGGCTTTCTCCAAGTCGCAACTCTCCAAACTCACCACGCTCTCCAGCGATCGCCGCCGGAGGCTGGCCACGCTGTCAGCGCCGCCGCGCGCGGCGTTGCCGGAGGCGGCAATGGCCTTAGGATGAGCCGAGCGAACCTGGAAATGGTGATTGCACTGGATTGAACCAACTGAAATGGTGATTAAAAGCTGCTAATTTGGGTGATTTCAGGGGCAAAACATGGTGATTCAACCAACTGAAATGGTGGTTGAACCAACGAAGATGCTGATTAAAGCAACAAAAATGGGGATTGAAGCAAGGATTCAACCTACTGAATGCTGCTTTGAGCAACAAAAACTGGAATCGAAGCAGCTGAAATGGTGATTTGAACAACTGAAATGGTGATTTGAACAACTGAAATGATGATTTAAGATGATTTAAACAACTGAACTGGTGATCTCAGCGACAATAGTGGGGATTGAACCTGGCTCATGGACATGTTTACCCAAGATTCAGAAACCTGCATTTGATGAGCAATGGAGGGTCACAAAAACAGTGACTTTTCCAGTTTAAACTGGCGCAGTTTTGATCAATCAAATAGGCTTCCGGTTATTAATGGCAGTAGTGGTGGCAACTGATCATAATAGTGGTCAATTGTCAGGCAAAATCTTAGACAAAATATTGTTCACATGATTGAACAAATCCAATACAGGCCATATTTGCTTCTCAACTGTATTTTGTCTGAACAAATCCAAATCACTTAGCCATATTAGGGCTTGGATTGGCCAGTGTGATTTGTTTTTTTCCCCAGCAATCATAATGACCCGAGCAACTCAAACCGTTGATCCCGGTTGGGCGATCCCAACTTGTGGGATTACCCATTAACATCTGCATATTACCATAGATATATACCATTTATAATAAATATAATATATGGACATCCGTATATACATGTATATACCCAAAAAAATCATAGAGTATATGTATTGATAACCATAGTGTATATATATATATCCCATTACCATAGAAGTATACATACGTATTATATAACCATATCCCATAGTCATCAAGTTTCTACCCTCTGGTAACTAACATAGCCATTGAAAATGGCCATAGAAATAGATTTACCCATTAAAAATGGTGGATCTGTCCATAGTTTTCTGTATGTTTACCAGAGGGTACTGTGATTTGCCAAATCATCCCAACGTCGTGGTTTTTCTTTCCGAATATATGGAAAGTCATAATCCAGCCATGTTCCAAACCACCAACCAGTGTTTGTTGGTTTATAAACCATGATAATCCCCATTAATTCTAGTTATATCTAGCATAAACCATAGTTAACCAGATATTTATAACCATAGTATCCCATGTGTCATAGTGTTTCTATATCCCAACGATGACAGGGCCCTCCGATGGACTCCGAGGCGCCGCGTCCAACTCTCGGGTGAACTCCTTCGCCAGCGCTGCATTGGACGACGAGGCGGACACGTCGCCGCTGCCCAGCTGTGCCATGAGAGACATGTCCTTGGTGCGGGGGTGGGGAGGAGCTATGGCACAGTTAGATAATTTATCTACTTGGTGGTTGACCTACCCCTCTGAAAAACATGAAAGTCATTTGGGATTACTATTCCCAACTGAATGGAAAAAACAAATGTTCCGAACCACCAACCAGTTATGAGGTGGTTAAAATAAAGTGTCTAAAAGTGATTATACTTTAAGTTAGATAAGTTGGTGAGTCACCATGAGTTATGGATAGCTGGTCAGTATCGCTCATAAAGTGGTTGCACTAGATCAGTAGATATAGATATTCCACACTTTTGGTATCACTTATGGGCCAGTTAGATAACTTACAAGGTGATTAAGAGTGATACCATAAGTTTGTCTACAGATGATATGTTGTTGCTGATAGGTGGCATGAGCTTGTAAGGATTTAACACTTGATTTCACCACTCAAAAGTGATACTACCACTTACTAACCAATCTACTCTGATTGGTGCTTAGTCTCGTCATTGGTGATCATCATCCCAAATATGGTTGAACATTAAACCAACATGAATCCAATAGCCAGTAGAGTGATGGTAAGTTTGCTGGTAACTGATGATTGCAGGTATCATAAATTCCGGGGACTGTTTGCGCATCTTCGATTCTGCTTTTTTTGTTTAATTCAGTAGCTGATGAATAGCGCTATAAAAAACTGATTCAACCATCAACTTTGGGGATGCACAGGCTTGCAGTACGAAAATCACTCCATTCTCCCGGATCCCATTGACTTCAGCGGGTGCTGCAATCATGCGTCGCTTCATGCGATATGCTCCATTTACTTAAAATGTGTGACAGATGGTTCCATCCCAGCACAGGTGCAGCAGCCATTAATCACTGATAGATAGTACGGGTAATAGTCATTAACCCCACTATATCCCACTAATATCCCACTAATCCGGTTGATGGATTGACCGTGTCTTTCGAGAACACTGTCATTCTTGGTACACGTAAGCTGTATAAAAAGGGACCAGTGGCTTCATCCTTCATCTTGGTAGCGTTTTTGATCAGACATTTTGAAAGGAACCCCCTCGCAGGACTTCATTGCCATGTTGTAGGATAATGTTGTTTAAACAAACATGAATTCATCTCATGAATATCCTTGATCATCATGTTGTAGGGTTTCACTGCCAATTTCAGGACAGATTTTTCATCAAGTGTGACTGCCAATTTCAGGACAGATTTTTCATCAAGTGTGGTGGATTGTCCCATTTGAACATTACCTGGCCATTAGGGGAAGCACTACTAACAACCATTTTATGGCGTCATCATTTTTTGAGAATTTCAAACCCTAAAATTGACACCGTTACCAACTGCTCTCCCAAATTTTACTCCGTCTTGTCTCCAAGTCGGATGTTTACACAGGCTACATAAAAGATAGTAACATATTCCTTTTGCAGCCTGTTGTATCTATATGATGGGTCACATAAAACATAAGGACATATTCCTGTTGTAATATGACGGGGCTGTGTGAAGACATTGCGCCCCAAACTCCAATGGTTTAGATTAACAACATCATTTCCCCCTAAAAAACATTGCTATAATGCAAAAAAATACATGGAAACACCATGTGCTGCCAAACTTCGCCCTGCAAGCGGAGTTTGCGACGCATCAAAAGCACGGGCACCGCGCTTTGGTCCTGCGGCATCGTCGTCATGGTGTGACTGAAATTTCGGGATTATCCACAATATCTGCAATTCTTTATGCGGTTGAATCATTCAATTGGCAAAAATGAGGTTAAACAAACCATGGGTGTTTTCGTATACAATAATTATTCAGACAGACTGACAAACCCATATTTCCAGATTCTTCCAAGCACCAAACGAGTGCTGCTTAGTCTTTCTGGTCAGTGGTGGAGGCATCATCCCAAGAAGACGAAAGTATTGGATGAGCATCGAACCATCGAACCCACCAACCACTGATGGATAGAGTGGATAAAGAACAAGGGAGTTTTGTAGCACTGTCATTGTTATTCTGATGGAATCCAATACTGCCTAGAACGGACATAATCAAACAACATGTCACAAGGTAAATGATCCCCATAAGAGGCGGCACAAATTTAAGCACACATTTCTGACTTGCACAAACGAGATAGAAAGGCAATCCAAAACTGATTGGCCAAATGCAAACATATTCACGCATGGAAAAGAACATGATTTATTTGTTTTGTTTATAAAATAGTAAATTACATTTATCTATCGCAGTTCTGGTAGCGACCATACTCCCATCGCAACAGTCCCGTTGTGCCGCGACAACGCCGACTTTCTGGCACGCGCCATGTTGCTTTTGAACATGGTTCGCATTCTGTATTAAAGCACTACAGGATGCTCATCCATTTTCCAGAGAACAGTTTGGAATTGGAAAACAGTTTGGGTCATTCGCTCACCAACAAAGTAGAGTATTGATTCCCTTGCCGATGGTTGGGTCCGTGCCATACATAAAGAGTGCCCCTTCGCTGCTGAGATCTGCTGAGCATCACAGTATGGCTACAAAGTGAAGATGCACAAAAGAAAGAGAGAACCTTATGTTCAACTGCGAGGTTGATAGGACGGCTACGACCCGTACGCATCACCTAGGGAAGGTATTGCTAAACCTCATATGTTCTTCTTCAAGTTTGTGAAGTTGATCAAGTTTCTTACGAACCTGTTGGAACTCGCGTGAGTGCTGAATGCCTTTATGTTTAAGTTGCATCATTTCGATTCGAAGTCCTTCGAGTTCAACTTCTTGGCGCCTGTGCAGTTCGTCCAGGTCATCTCGTAACGTTTGCACTTCTGAAAGGTATTGCCTGTAAACTTGGTCACGTTCATTTTGCAGATGTTGCAATTGAACCTGACATTGTTTCACATCATGTTTAATCCCCGCAATCTCTTTTTTGTTCCACTCCTGGACCTCCTCTTCATCAACTGAAGGCAGTGATTTCATGTAGTCCCACAAACCATCATCATCGCCAAATGCAAACCAGTAGATGTGGATGCGTTCACTGAGTTGGCTGATCACTCTTTCCGTCGTCTCTTTTGCATCATATTCGAGCATGCTGCCTCCCTCGAGGATCACACCAAATGTGTGAGTGAGTTCAAGCAAGGTTTTGATGGCTGTCTGAGCGTCTTCTGTGAGAAGTCCTCCTTGTAGAGAAATCAAGAAAACAATTCGTTTTTGATATGACATGTAGTTCCCTTCAGAATCCCTATCAGGCTGTAGATATGTGTGAATGGCTTCTGTGCGATTCTCTGCGCTTGCCAGCGGCATGTCCAATAACCAGCGGCCATGTTGATCAGAGGGAGCCTGGACTTCAAAGTCATAGCCGCAGGTGCCATTAACTTTCTCAGTTTCGAAGGACCCAAAACGAGCGAAAGCATTGCAAAGCTCAGGTGTTGCCTCCCCTGGGTTGCTCAACAGAAGGGCTTTGTTCTCGTGAACAACATGGTTTCTAACGTATGACTCACACTCTTCTCTGGTGACATAACCATCCTTGTCCTCATCCATGATTTGCACCTCTTTTGCCAAGAATGCCTCGATATGCTCTCGCTCCTCGGGGTCCAAACTGCAATGGCTCTGGTAGAGAGTGCTCAGGAAGCGCTTGGTACTCCTACTTCTTTTAAGCCTCTCTTTGAATTCAACAGTTGTGGGGGACGAGCCAGAAGGCATCCGGCAAGTACTGTCAACATCTGCCACAGTGATGGGTACAGACTCTGTCCCACAGTGATCATTTTGGGGGCCATATAGCAAGCAAGATCTGAAGGATGGCAGTGTCTTCCAGCTGACTTGTGTGAGATTGGGGCAAACATCGTTCCAGCAAGCGAAATTCAAGGAGCAAACTGAAATGATATTGGTCTCTCTCGCTTGCGTGTCTTTCACAGCATGTTGCCAATGCTTCATGAGACACTTGGAGGTTGGGAAAAATGCGCTCTCACCCAAGCTCTTGACCACAACTTTCTGGAACACATTACAGTAGCACACCACATTCCAACTGCATTGAATGGGCAGTTCCAGCCACTGGCCCGCATCCAAAATATAAAACAAATGGACCACAGCCAGCACAAGGCGTACTGTCAGTAGTGTCTTCACCCATCCCCATGCGTTTCGACAAGTTCCACGTCTGGCACGTGCGGGGGCTTCTTCCATGCCAGTCCGAGACATGTCTGACATCGTTGGGGAAGAGTCAGGCAAATGAGAATCACAAATTGCTTGAACCAAATTAGCTGCATTAGACGTCTGGGAGTCATTGATGTATCAAAAATTAGAGACATTGATGTACCAAATTGATGTACCAAGAGTCATTGATGTAACAAAAAAATCATTGATGTACCTCACGTTTCTCTGAGCTCGAGCTCATCTTCTACCTGTCATGAGACGATGGATGGAAAATTTATGGATGTCCTTGCCAGGACCGCCTGAAGGGTGCCGATTAAAACACATCTCCGGTGGGACTGTTACTGTACTTCCACAGGAACCCACAAGGAACTCACGCGGCTGTGTCCAAAACTCAGTTGGCTGTGTTCAAGCCACGGATCCATTCCAGCTCCTTTTTTTTTCTAACTCTTTGGATATCTTCAAACAGAAATCTCAAATATATCATGATCGATGATCCATGATCATGCAGTATCCATGATGTTTTACTAAGTATGGTTACTAATGATGGTTAATCACTAATGATGGATTACTAATGATGGTTTACTGATGGTTTACCCTGCCAATCTTTACGAGGAAATTGGGAAGTCCGTCCTGCAAGGCTTTTCGCAAGGAGTTCACCGAATCGAAGCGAATCCTCGACAGGTGTGGATCTGGAAATTGGAGACATCCGACGTAAGCTCCTTTGATCTCCAAGATAACAACCAACATACACCGGAGACATCCGACGTAATGATGTGTGTTGTAAAAAAAAAAACTTGAGCTGAATATATCAGCTATATCCATCTATATCCCATGGTATTCCTATAATTTGATCACATATCACAGTAGTATCCCATGGCATCCCTTGAAAAAAATGATCAGTCCCCATTTCATCCCCCTTCCCCATCTTTGGCTCGAGACGCGTGGTGTCCACCCGAGACGCGCCGCCGCTCCATCGTTCCACTGTGGCAGTGCCGGATCCACCCTGGCCGGGCTGGATGCATGGGATGTGGAAGTGAAATGAGCGGGTCATGTTTCGAAGCAAAGTGTTGTGAACTATTCCATATCCCATATGCGTATGTAATCTGTATACTGTATACACAATATATATATAATCTGTATACTGTATACATTAGACATGTATGGAATCAAAGTGTTAAATGGATCAGATCGATAATCAAGTTTTTCTAGCACATAGAATGTCAGGAATGACTTTTGGAAATGGCCCTGGAAACCATCCATCCACATGGCTAGAACATAATCCACAACCATTCACCACAGCTATCTTGTCAAAACGTAACAGTTCATCCCCACACATGTTCATGGTGATTTGGATACATGTATGGGGATGGGTCAAAACCTATCATATTTTATATATTTTGATATATATATTTTGGGAATAAACATGTGTTAACCAGATATTTTAGGTTGCGTAGGGTGCCAGGATTTTTACTCATCGCCGTACGACATTAAGCTTAAGTGTGACAAAGGATGGGACCAATGGCACCTGCACACTGAAGATCAAGCCGGCGGCATCGTTGATGTTCAGCAACACACCTTTAAAAGGTGCAGCATTTGGTGCTTCTCTGGAAGCCCCTGAGCTCTTCAGAGAAAAAGACATGGAAACCAGATCATATCCTTGGGATTTTCGCACGTTTCGGTCATATGGTCTACTGGATTTCCAAAAGAACATGGAAGATCGTGGCAGGAAGAAGTAGGTTCAAACCCAGCCATCCGATCAGGGCTTTATATAGTCATCGAGTCATCCTTCTGTCGTGAATATCCCAACAACCCACCAAGTTATTAACCATGGCCATTAACACATGTATCAAGACATGTATCAAGACATATGCTCAATCACCACTTCTAAAGTAAAAGCACAACTATATTCATCAACTATATTCATCAACATATTCTACATATTTAGACAGTAAGTCTATAAGTAATGTGGTAAACCCCATGCCACCGAGCCAATCCCCGGCACGTCCGGAGAAGTCCCGCGGGATCAAGCCACCTGTTTAGTCTGGGCGCTTGGAAGATCCGAAAACTGAGGAAATGACCCAAAACATGGGCAGTGAATGGGGATTTATATGGATTTATACGATTTATAATGGGGATTTATAAACTGGAGGATGAGCATTGAATATCAATTATGGGAAAATATGGGAAAGTATGGGAAACATTGCACATACTCATAACAAATCCAATGACTTTGCATTGAATCTAGAATCATTGGGCATTGAATTTGTGGGACACTTCCATGCAACAATTAAACAGTATATCGGAACTTCAGGAAGACTATGAACACATCAGCGTTTTTCATCACCCGAAAAACCTTTCCTCGAAGGTTAAGGTCCCGCAAAAGAATCATCCCAACACGTTTTAAGAAAACTTTGCAAGGCACCACAGACGCACCGACTGGGAATATGACCAGCAATAATAACAGGTATATAACAGGTATATGCTAACAATAACTGGCGTGTGAGACCAACAGGTCTTTTCTAGATTCCATCCCCATCAAAACGTACTATTTTAGGCACCAGGTGATCAGCCATAGTAATATCATGCTGTTTGTGTTCAATCCCAATTCAATCTAGTAAACTACTTTTCAGTTGGTTTGAACGCTTAATTATGATTATGGAGGTTTCCTAAAATATAGGCACCTCCAAATCATCCATTTTTAATGGGTTTTCCCCTTATAAACCATCCATTTTGGGGTACCCCCATTTATGGAAAACCCCCATATGAATTTCTCAGGATGTGATGCAGTTTTCGAACTCGTTGCCGCCATTCACCCCACCATTTCACCACGCTCCTGCCCCACCTGCCGCACTCAACGCCGCTTGCAACAACGGCAGGGCCGCGTCGCAGGCCGCAGCTTCCGCCATGGCGGGGTGGCAAAGAAAATCGCTGATGAAACGAAGATGAACAACAGTAAAAACAAAATGGATGATAAACAGATCTCTGATAGATATCTGGTATTGATCATCCATCCATCTTCTTCTTACATCCATCTGGATAACTTCTCTGATAGATATATGGTACAAATATGGGATAGATAATAGATATCTGAGAGAAATCTACTGAATGATTCAACTGATTTCGTTGGCTCGGTTGAAGGTGGGTGGTAAACTGGTTTTGGGTAGGTGCTCTCAGTTGAGCCCCTGGCTTGAAGGTGGCTGATGCGTTGGAGTGCATGAATTTCGAAGCCCCACCTATATAGATTCCTAGATAGGTTTGGGCATGTTAGGTTTGGGCATGTATCTTGGAAAACTTCAGGGCCCCAACAGACCCAAAGCACCATTTTCAGCAACTGGAGGCCAAGCTGCCACTTCTCACGTGAGTGTTAGATGGTTCTGCGACAAGGGAAGCAAGCAAGAAACTGCTGCACGGCGTACGGTTAGGTCACAGCAAAGTAGAATGCAGCAAAAAACCACCTGGAACCTATCCAGAACAATTCCCATGTTTAGTAGTTCAAAGGATGCTTTCAGCCCAATCCGAAACAGTGATATCCCTTGATTTAGGCAACTTTCATAGATTTTGTGAATATAAATGTCCCATTTTCGGACGGGTGTAAAATTGTGCAGGGTTTAAGCTGATGGCAGCCATTTTGTTGTGATGCCAACAAGTGCTCCCAATGAACAGCATTTGATAATGACGTCGCATCGCACTATTTCCCTATAGTAGTGGAACTCAATATATCTCATTGTATCTTATTGGGTTCCACTACTATAGGGAAATAGTGGCAATATCCAATGTCCCTATTTGTTAATATTGTTAGTGGCAATTACATTTCTCAATCCGTATCATGTCGATTCACCACAAAACAAACAACAGCACGATACTTAACAAGACCACTGCTGCCTGGATATGCCACTTTTGGGACATGTTTCTACTCATACCTTTACACTCATTGTATACAATGGATCAAGCAAACAAAATTAAGTGCAGACGTTTCTGCTACAGTACAGTATCTTTCAATGGCAAGTTCAACAAACAACATTATTTGAGCGGAAGGTTTCCGTCCGCGGTTCCATGCACGGAGTCAATCGACGGCATATCTTGGGTAAGAGAAGGTCTTTGTTGTTGTTCTATCCGAAGGGTCACCTTACAGTAATAGTAAATGTAGAATGATGTAGATATCTACATAGACAGTTTCTATTACCGTTCACTGTGCAGGGTCAATCACAGTTGCAAAACCAAGCACTTAAACAGCCGCAATTAGGTTCAGGACGGCTCCATTGAAATGTTTACAACAAAGGTGTTGGGGACAGCAATGTCTCAAAACCCTGCATAAATGCATTTTTTGGAGGGGGGCACTCATATGAAATATACACGTATCACTTATCATAAGATCATAAGTCATAAGTATCATAAGTATATACGATATACCCTCTGGTAAACTAACATAGCTATTGAATATGGCCATTTATAGTGAGTTTTCCCATTAAAAATGGTGATTTTCCATAGCTATGTTAAATTACCAGAGGGTATACATAGTATCCATGATTGGTGTTCTCCAAGTCTAAGGTCCCTGGCATTTTCCCCACAACTGTGGCCCAAACGACCTGCCAAGACCCCCAACACACCCGTTCAACACAAATCACCCTGACCAATGTTGGAAGTCAGCTGCATCATCCGCATCCCATCCGGCCCAGGAGGAATCAACCTCTGGAGGAAGCCAATCATAGCCATCCTGGCGCCAAGTGGTGATCCGGTGATCCCTGGTCACTCACTTGCCATAGCTGAGCAATATTGAGTATAGTGAGGGGTACCCAATGTTGAGTAATGTTTAATATATTACTCAAACTATACTCAACCAACAGAAAGATTGCGCTTGTTTCTACTTGTTAGTAGTTGAGTAATGTTTATATTATATCGTACCATGTTAGCATTTTATCGTTTGGGGTACCCAACTTTGGTTCATGGCAGCATTATGTTGTCTACGTCATTCTGACAATTTGTTCTAATCACTTCATCCAAAATGTTTGGAAAGTGACGTCCCTTTTTTCGGTTTCAGACCCGAGGATTTGTAACTACAATGTAAGTCCCCCAAATAGGTAAAGTCGTTGGAAAGTTGGCTAACGATGGTTTAGGGATGTGTATGGTACTGTCCAGGCTTGGATGGGTGAAACAAAAACCAATACATATCCATCGATTTATCATTGACCTATTGCCTCTCATCCCAATCATTACGTATAATATATAAACAAGTATTATCTGGTTGGTGGTTTCAACCCTTCTGAAAACATATTAGTCAGTTGGGATTTTTATTCCCAATAATATGGAAAACAAATGTTCCAAACCACCAGCCAGTACATATATATATATTCTGTATGAATGTTCCCATGAATTTATATCAAGTGATGTTCCCATGAATTTTCCATGTCAGTCCCAACTGATATAGCCATAGCTCCGTGGCCCACCAGCGGGACCACCGGCAGTGCCTGCGGCGTGCGGTTCGCTCCGAAGACGCGGACCGCTGAAGACTGGCACTGGCGCAGACTGCGCTCAGCCTTGGAGCTGACGGCACTGACAGCACCAACCATTGGAGGTCACTAAGATGTCGCTGGGTAGATATGGATTGATTTTCCAGGGATCTTCAGGAATCCACATGTCAAATCCGATACAGTATTAGTATAGGGGTGAGATTAATACCTTAAAACCCAAGGCGTTTGGTTGTATCCCAATTTTTACTTGTTTTTGTTCGTGACCCAAATTTGTTGATGGTATCCTCTTTTAGTGGTGAATTCCCAATCTTCAGCAAATTTGGTTGGGAAAATTCAATTTTGTTTGCCAATCAATCCCCATGTTTGTGGCTCAGAGCCCCGCTGTGGTAAACATCGTTGTTCTACAAACGGATTAATCCATAGATTATCTATCCAACCTTAATATTAAAATTCAATGGTATTAATTAATATGATATTAATGATATATTAATTCAATGATATTAATGGAATTATTATACATTGAAATTCCAAATCTTGTCCTGGTTGGTGGTATACCTACCCCTCTGAAAAATGATGGAGTTCGTCAGTTGGGATGATGAAATTCACTGAATGGAAAGTCATAGAATTCCATGGTTCCAAACCACCCACCAGTATCAATGTAGATAAAGTAAATCAAACCATATACCATATACCATATATTAATCCATATACCATATATAAATCCATCATTACCATGTAGATAAAGCCAGTCAAACCCGAAACACGCGCTACTCCTGGGTGCCCCCTGCGGCGATCATGACCCCGAAGTCCAAGATCTTCACCTTCGGCGGGTACAGAGGGTGACATCTCTGTGGAAAACAAGGCAATGATTATAGAGATGGCAATGATAGATTCATATATGATATATAATTATATATATACACATATGGTATAAGATATATGTATATATCTAATATTTGATATGTGCTATGTACATCTATCATATCTGATCCATGATATATGATATATGATATATGATATATGATATATCTACGGCCGTGTTTCTTGTTGCATGCAACCAAAATATGCGCATATATGCACACTGCACACCTCCTTGAATGACCTGCATGTCATGTGTTCCAAAAACGCAACATGCGTGAGACATTGCGATGTATGTGACGGTTTGCCAAAAATTATGTCAACTATGTTTGGCAAATGGTCATGTATTACATATTACATCATTAAATAAATAAAAACACTAAGGTGATTTGTTAAGTGTGTTATCATGTGTTTTCCATCCAAATAGCCTGCATGTAGAAGGTAACTCCACCTTCGCGCCCAGTCAGGCCTGGCAGCGTCGTCCTCGACGACAAATCCTCAAAGCTGAGGGCTTGCCCTATGTGAATGAATAAATGTTTGGTAAATCAATGGGAAATTCGATAAACATGGGAAATACATGGAAATGCCACCCGAACAAAAAAACATAAACTCTACAGTAAAACTATTCAAATGTGGGACATTATGGGACATTGTGACATGCCAAATCAATTCAGAATTATGGCAAAAAAAGGCATGCCAAATCTACTGGGAGAAAAATATGGCAGTGGACTGGCCGATCATGGCATATTTCACAAGTTCACAAGACAACAATGGATGGTTGAAAGGGGAAAGCAAACACAAGCCATTTGTGGCGTGTTGTACTTGAAAAACCCAAGTTGAACCGGGGAATAGGTTATCTATCCACATTGCCAACTTCTAGAATGTGCTAAACTCATCAATAACTACAACTGTGCTAAATTTGTGTTCTTTTGTTTAACCAGAAAAAACGGAGTTAAGTAACGGAGTTTAGTCTTGAGCTTACCCACTCTGCTATGACAATGGTTCCTCTCGGGCCAAGAAACTGAACGTTGCAGGGCCGCAAATCTCGATGAATCAACTGGTGCTTCTGCAGGTAGACACACGCCTTCGGGCAGGAACCAGACATATTCATATTCTCAATGGAAATTTCAGGATTCTAAAATGGAGGTACTGTACCATATGTTTGGCCATATTTTGTGGGGATATTCCCGTATATAGGCCTAAAAAATAGGCCTTATGGTAGGTACCTCCAATCAATCGGTTCCTGAGTCATGGCCATTGATAGTCTGAATTGAATGGGTTGGGCCGGTACCAGCATCCCCAACCGCAGGTCACGTTGGGTCACACTCAAAGCTTAAGACATAGCACTCACCAAGGGGTAACTGACAAGTGTGCCGCCATGGATGATGTGTCATGAAAACTGAAAACTATTCAAAACTGAACCCAACTTGGATAGTTGGCAAAACTGAATTTAGAGGCTTGACATCTTCCTTTCCGTTGTTTTTCCTGTGAAGTCAACAACACTATTCTGGTAAGTTACCCAAAAACAGGCTCGACCCCAAAGCTGGTGAACCATTTCCACACCTTGGCCACCTGCACCAAGATCAGTTGCCGCTCCTGGCGGCTGGGCTTTGGAAGCGCCGTTTTGAAAACACAACATGTTTTCTGTTTTGAAACAGCATCAATGTGGCATATCCTATCTGAAAGCACATCAATTACTAAGTTAACATATATAAACGATTAGAAATGTATGGAACGCCACACAGGGTAGATTGCGTTGCCATCCCAAACACTATCATTACTCTAACGTCCTCCGGCGTGATGGCAGGGGTCTTCGTCTCAGCCCTGGCGCAGACGGTTCTGTCCCACAGGGCTTGATTTGTTGAGTTTATGGATGATCCCATTGAACAAGCACTTGCCAGAAAAATGGTTTATGGTGGTTAATGGATGCTTAATATATCGTTAATATATGGTTCAGATATGGTTAATATAATCTCTCTCTCTCTATATATATACTGCTTGGTGGTTGACCTACTCCTCTGAAAAATGATGGAGTTCGTCACTTGGGATTATTATTCCATTCCCAACTGTTTCTGGAAAGTCATAATCCATTCATGGTTCCAGTCACCACCAACCAGTATCAATTTAGATATATACCATATACCATATATGTATCCATACATTAATCCATATATTAATCCATGTCATTTTGGAGCCAGCTTAACTCAATCATCCCTTCCAGGTCATAGCTATGTGAGCGATGTTACTGTAAAGATGTGGGATGATGAGTGGATGCCATGACTCCCTGCTGCATTTCCTCTATCCTGGTCAATTTCAGAACGTGTTGTTAAAAAAAAAATAGGGATGGCTGGCTGATTGGCTTGTTATTCCAAGACACCTGACAATTTACAAAAAATCTTCCAACCTGAAGCTGATCACAGAAGAAATTCAACCAAACGCCACCAAGATATTGGGATTCACAAGGTTTTATGATGCTTTAGGATATCTGGCCACCTATGTATATATATAATGTTCACAGACCTTTCCTAGGTTTTGATGCGTGTGGTTCCCCTCAGTCTGACAAGTTTATAGTTTTCATGTGGTGGTGCCCGGTGCGGGTGGTACTGCTGGTGGTGCTGGTGGTGGTGGTGGTGGTCTCTTCGTTGGTTCCAAACCCATCCCCATATCTGACATGCCATATCTGTCCCGCTTTTTCGCGGCTTAAGTATCCATGGTTTGTGGTTGAATCCCCATCATCACTGGGTTTAAATCAACGTCCTCCAGCCTGATTTTGGGGTTCAGAATTGCCCACAAGGCCTGCAGCGAAACGGAACTGTTCGACCATTGATTGGACGGATTTGATGCTCAAATAGGATTAAATCAACTTCTATTCATGTTTTGTTTGAGGAATGAAGGGAACAAGCCATTAAGATATGCGGAGAACAGATTTAGCTGCATGACATTTTGATGCGGGGTATCCTGCATGCATAGCCCTCTGCAATGGTGGTTGAATTCAATCCAAGGAAGCACATGTTAATCTTGAATTGTATTTCATGTCCCATATTTTTGTCATGTCAATTATATCATAATGTATGCATGGTTCTACGATCATGTTTTATCCTTGTTCTTGATCCTTCGTGTTTCAACCCTTTTGCAAACCACAACCCAACCCAAAATGGGATATAAAATTTAAAATTTTTCCCCCACGAAAATGTTGAATCCAACATGATGAAACTGGGTAACGTGGTAAACTCCATCATAGACCATACCAAGTTATGTTGATTCATCCTGATTTATCCAGTTTCATCACCTGGAGATGTAATCAATTGTACTCGCAAACAGAGTTTCATGTGTGGAAATCAGTTGTTTACAAGGTGGTGCCAACCACTTATGAGTGGGTGTATAACCCTTATGCAGGGGTGGTTTATAACCCCTATGAACTGGCTGGATACCACCACCACAAAGCCTCGTTGCTGGAGTGACAGACCAACTCAGCCAAAAAATATGGGGCACTACCTTGCAAGAAACATTCCATGACATCTCTCCATCATGGATCATCATGCTTGGTTTACCCTCTGGTAAACGTTGACATGACGAACTGGAAAAGAAAATCACAATTTTCTAGCTGGGCAGATCAGCGATTTCTATGGGCCATTTTCAATAGCAAACTGTAACAGTCATTCCCAGAGGGTACAGGTGGCCCCAAGTTTTATAATCTATAAACATGTAATCTCATGGTTTATGGTAGATATTCATCATGCTTGGTTTATCTCCCATTGAATGAATGGTGAAATCATCGCGAAATTGCCATCGAGGCCTGGCCCGGGAGGTACTCCATGACCACATATGGCCTGGCAGCTCGAAGGGAGATGTCGAGGATCATCCAGGGAACCAGGGTGGGTGATGGTGTTTTCAACACTTCAAAGGTTTCCAAATTGTTTCCAAATCATTTCCAAATGGTTTCCAAATGGTTTCTAAATATGTTCTAAATAGTTTCTAAATCGGTGTCCAATGGTTCCTAATGGTTTGGAATGGTTTGTCTATATGCTTTTTTTTAATGGCTGGGGTAAGTTTGCCACGACCTGATGTAATCTGGCTCGCGGGAATGGAAAAACGACTATTTCAAACAGAGCAGGAAAACAACCTGGAAAGGAGAAGAGATGCGGGCGACACGGACCACATCTTTGTGCAAATCTCTATGCTGTAGGCTGCAGTGCCTGCCAAAAAAGGGTGTCAAAACCATTGCAAAAAGGCTTTCCTAAAGGTGCTTCACGGGATTTTTGGGATGGGTTCTAGGATATTCCAGCAGCTCTCTCTTGACACCATTCATCAAACCTGCTCCATAGGCTGTATATGAGTTTGTCTCAAAACAGGGTACCTCAAATTCCATTGATGTATCATCATTTTCCCTATTACATTGCCATGTGGACCGTATACCACTGTATACCCAATTTTCAATCAAACCAATATTATGAACATGCAAAGTTGACCAGGACTTTCCTTTCTGATCCGTACTTTCATCATGTGGCTGCCCCTAACCCTGCCACCCCTCACCCTTCAGCCTTCCAGGGAGTGGTCGGACCTCGCTCCAATCGAAATGATCTGCCTGAGATGGTTTTGGCAACCCAAAATGGGAGACCAATGATTGAGCCACACAACTGGTCATGTCTCATATGTATATATATATTATATAACAAACAAACAAACAAACAAAGTAAAAAAGTAACCACACAAAAGATCGAACGCTGTAAAATCCCAGCAAGATAGCGATCAGGCACCTTATCGGATCTTTTCGGCATCTGTTTGGGGGTTTGTTGAGCAAATCCCTCTGACGCATTCTCATATGCCTTCGATCTACCATATAAATATATACGGTGATAGCACAAATAATTTCAATCAAAACCAGCAGTATATGGATGTATGTACCTGCAAAGAATGGATACTTAAAACAGTTAAACATGTTGTACCTGCAAAGAATGGGGATAGAGCTGGTCTATGGTGAGTCCGGATTCATCGTATGCACGTCCCTTTTCAGTACACAGTGGCATCGCTTGAGTCCAATATCAGTTCACTCATCATTACTCTTTATTCAAAGAACCTGCAACACACTGCCCCCACCCAGGGGTGAAACCGTTCAAGACCATCAGTATTGTAGCATGGAGGGTCAACTCACTTCCTCTTCCAAGCACAACGATGTGTCTTGTCTTTGTCAGTATTAACAAAAACATCTTCGGGAATCTGGGTGTTGATTCCTCCGTGTCTGTCACTTGTGTACCTCAAATCTGACAAGCAAATCCCTTGATCATAAGTCGCAATAAACATGCTGACATCCATACTTGGATCTATTTGATACGTTTTGATAGTCATATAAAGCACATAAAATCCCATGGAGCACCGATCGAACATTGCCTCGTGCTGTCGTCGGTGCTCATCAAAGTCAGCCTGGAGCAGCAAAATTTGCCACGGCTTGTTTCGGGCCCGGCAAAGAATGGGACAAACTAACATAGCTATGGAAAATCACAATTTTTAATGGGTAAATCCACTATAAATGGCCATTTTCAATAGCTTTGTTTGTTTACCAGAGGGTATATAATTTGGATATAATCCCTGTGAAGTCAGTAAGTTGGATAGACCACCGAACGCTCGGTGGTAGTCACTTGGATATAATTCCTAGTGAGGTGCTTTAAGATCAAGCTATCATAGCTAATCTACCTAGTCACCATTAAATCACCATTAAATCCCCATTGAATCATTATTGAACCCCATTAAATCCCACTAGATCCCAATGATTTTGCTGCGTTTTGCGGGGAAGAGAGCAAAACTCTGAACATCTCTCAAGCATCCGCAGACTTTGGTGATGTTCCCCATGGATGTAGATTTCAACAGCCTGAACATTGGACGATATGGAAATAGAATGGCAATATCAACATAAAATGCCTAGGCCGCATAGCGTTTTAGGTGCCTTCTTTGCCATGCTTGCAATAATTCTGCTAACCAATGAATGTCTATCCTTTTGATCGGCTACAGTACCCAGTGACTTTTTGGGGGCACGGGGTTCTGAAATGTTTTCCATTGGAAAACATGGTCCTTGATTGGATATTATGATATTATCATTTAGTGTGGGAAAAACATGGGAAACACAAAAACATGTGATACCACCATTGGGTTTTCTAATAAACCCTCACTGTTTACTTTGTTTATCATCAGAATCGACAATGGCCAAAACAATTGTTTAAATGACAAAGACCCATGTATCACTGGAGCGCTTTATTGCTTATTCCATTTACAACGGGCCAAACTTTCCATGAACACATTAACTATACATCTTCCGTGGCTCCTGCACATCCAAGTACATACTCGCAGTCTGATTTATAATTCATCTTCACTTCACATTTGGTTGGCGAGATATTTCTTTGCTGGCGGTATCTGTCGGTCATCTACCAAACTGGCAATCAATCCAAATAGACCTACCAGGTTATATCGTTGGGTATTATAAAACGTTTTCTTTTGTGACTTTAAAACACACCTAGTTCTGGTGATATGTCATGATATATCTCCACACCCAAGGATGATCCTGTTTTTCGCACCTTTGAGGTGCGGAAACCCGTGTGGTCCTGGCACGGACAGAGCGATCGACAGTGACCGGGTGGATGGATTCTTACCATTTGAAATACCCCGGTGGCAAATGATATTATATCTGGTGATAAGAATTATGGTTAACCATATTATGGTGATATTGTTAAGAATGTAAGAATCATCTTATATCAGCAAATGATATTATGGTGATATTGTTGATATTATATCTGGTGGGTGGTGCAATAACCATCTTGAAAAATATGAAAGAAAATGGGAAGGGGGGTTTTAACCATCTTGAAAAATATGAGTTCGTCAATGGGAATGATGACATCCCATATATGAAATGGAAAAAAACAAATGCTTGAAACCACCAACCAGATATGATCATACTATGGGGGAAATGATCCATTAATATTCTGGAGATAGCTAATTTCAAGGAATACCTTGAAATGTCGGTCATATTGTCCACCAACAACCTCTGATGGATTATACATGGGCAAACAACCAACAACGATGATACAAAGGTAACCTTCTAGCATCAAGGCATCGTGAAGAAACCAATCGGTTTTCACGTCAGTGTGGTGGGCATGTACCTAGACCAACTGGAGGCGGATGATCCGTGCGATGGATCGATTCGAGGCGCGGAATCCTTCATGATGTTGCCTGACACCAGAGAATTGCGAGCATTTGGATTCCACTACATCACATCTTCTATCCATGTGGGTTCTGGGGAAAATTGGGTAGCCACTGCGCTTCAATCCCTGGACCTCAAACATTTCATTTTCAACATCAGTCCCGGATCCTCAAAGTACTTCACAAAGAGCTTGGACATCTCCGAATCGTAATGGGGATGCTCCAAGCAGTGCAACTTCGTCAAGGACCAGAAAGCCTGGAGACGCAACACGGGTGGGCAGCACATGAGGGTTGGTAAACTTCCAAGGTACCGGTGGGATGATCGAGAAGTTAGGAAGACCCACTATTAAAGTATGAAGACTGTTACAGCTATATAACATTTAACATGTATAGTAACTCAATTACGATGTTATGCGGCGTGCGGTTGATAGGGTGTATTAACAGCTGGTGTTTGGTTCATAAATCTTACCTTCATGGATCATAAGAGAGTGCTGTACAAATACAGTATATACATTATTTGTCTTAGCGTTAGTTCTTGCCATTGCAACCCAAAGTGACGCACTCAATTGCTCACTTGGTCGGTGTATAAAAAGAATCCCTTAGCCAGTGTCAACCTGCACCTTCTTAGGGGAACCTGGGGTAGTTGACTCCCCAGTTGATTCAAGAAGTTTCCCAAATTGCTGATCTTCCTACCCTCCAGGTCAGCAAGCTCTGAACCAAAAAAGTGGGATCTAGCAATTTGGCACCCTTCCCAAAACGGTCAAACGTGGACAAATGTTCAAAACAACACAAAACACAGAAATTGACCACTTACCTTGGTATGTTCGCACTTTTTTTTTGGACATCGCCAGGATTTTGTAGACCTTCAAGGTCCAGGTGTCGGACCAGTTCGTTCCTCTTGAACTGTGGAGCCCCAAGGAAAATCATGGACAAAAGAGGCAACACTCTCCCAACCAAAAAGACAAGAACATCAACATAATCAGCCATAATATCAATGGATTGGTTTAAGGGAAAATCTACAGGAAACCATAGATTTTCCCATTAAATATGGGGTTTTCCTGTAAATTTTCCCTGAAACCAATCCATTGATAATAGAAACAGACTCTCACTTTTCAATATCGACATTCCAAACCATTGAATATCGACAATAACATCCAGATAACACCCATTCCCAGCAACTAAGTATTGAATATTGACAAATAAAAGTCTATTCCCAAAACCCAATTCCTGACCGGACCTTAAAGAACTGACTATTCTATCTTCCTCGATGCTACATAACTATCGTCAGTACCGCCTCTCGGTGAAGCTCAAAGGCGTGCACCGGCTGTGCTTGGGATCGCAGCACCTGCCGGAAACTGCATCTCTTTCGGGTGTTTCATGATGGGTAAAGGCTGCCATCCCAATGAGAGAAAGCAATATATATATATATATATCATATTATGAAACTATTGGGCAAAACCGTTTCATGGGTAAAACCTATCATTATATATATATATCATTGAAATAGGTTTCCAAATATGTTTTGTTTTTTTTGGGCTGTAGTCCTCACTTGGACTTGCAATGGAGCCTAACCTTGGTTGAGCCATGTCCAAAACTCAATTGCAGACTGATTCTCCTGGATGTTTCTAACCTGTTTAACCAAACAGCTGAATCCAAATAACGTACAAATAAGCACGGGCTCAGTTGCATCACTATCTTGATTTTGTCTCAGGGGCAACCAATGAATCAAGACAGACTTCCAGTATTCAAAGATTCAAATTGCTGTACATGGCAGATCGAACCTAACGTAAACGGCCAAAGGGGTTTGGTTGAATTTGGACACGCTTTTGCCAGACTATTGGCAATGTTTAGTACAAACCAATTTGGTCTTTGCAAGGTCTTCCATTGATCGATATAATTCAAAGGCAGGGCCAAAACATCGTTCAATCAGGACAAACAAACAAACTACCCTTGAGTAAACTAACATAGCTATGGACATCACGATTTGTAATAGGAAGCGCAGGTGAAGCATCAAACTAAATGGGCTGCTTCCAAGTAGCTACGTTAGTTTACTGGAACTATTCTTAGATGATTTGCCTTAAACCGACGCCTTCAGGGCCACTTTTCCCAAGCCCCCTGTCATGTCTTCGGCCAAATAGACCACCTCATAGCTGCAGCTGGATGTATAATGGAGATGAATAGTCCACGGTGTGGCATGGGTTTGCCGAATATTGTGGCTTTAACACCATTTTGGTGGCAGTTTCAAAGAAAACAGAAATGATTGACCGTTATATTTTGGGGTAGGTGTTTCCATATGCTCGGTCTCGTGGATCCAATTAGACGGATTTGGTGCTTTATTTCCAAACGAGACAATCTCATCAAGTGAAACAGCATCCATCCACACATATATCCTTGTCTTTCGCTAAAATTTGGATCTCAAAACCTTTACAAGTGTTCTGATTGGTTGCAATATCTACCGTTTATTTGCGCATCATTTCGACTTACTGATTACTGTCGTAGTGTAAGTTGGTCATTTCCGCGTATGGCCTAAAAAACAACTTATTTGTCAACAAGTGAGAGGCCACGAGGCAAATCACTGGTTGGGATATCCCCCGTTCTTCTCCGACCTCATAAACTTCAATATCCACTGTTTAACTTGTTTCACTCATGGCCAATGATTTGGGAGTAGTGTTGATATATGGTGTTAATGTTGCTTGTCCAGATTTTTGGATAGGAAAGAAAATGTACGAAACCATGATGTCCCCACTTTCTTGCATTCCCACTTTAAAAAAAACACCAACTATTTTGTGATTGTGTGTGGTACTCCATGGACTCCATGGTGATACTCCCGCTCTACTCCATGTTACAACCACGTTTCACCCTTGATTTGGGCAGGGGTTGATTCCATAACAGGGGGGTAAGAGGAAGAAAAGTGAGTTTTTACCAGTTTGATACCTATACTATACCCTATCATTTCTATCATGATGGAATGTAAAATTATGTTCGATCACTTTAGAGCCACAGGTTCAAAGCAAGATGGTGTCATTTGGTGCGGGTTCGTCTGAACAAAGGGTTACCCAACTCAAGTTTTTGATCATCATACGTTGTATGGAAAAAAACTGTTGTGCATTTTGGGGTACAATTCTAGTTTTGGACAAAGTCGCGTTATACAGTTGGTTATGTTCCCACAAAAGGGATGGTTCTATTCCCAAAAAAGGGGTGGGCTAATCCCCTGGGTCTTAATTTTTCCTGTTTCAAGTATATCCCTTCCATACAAGAGCCTTATATATGCATTGTCGTTAGTTGTGAGACCTCAGCAACCCCAAGTGGGTCCCGGGTAAATATAACAAGCAATCTGTTCGACACCATGTTCTGTTGGTTGGTCTATGCAATTACATGTACACGGAGATAAAGCGAATCGATCATAGACTCAAAGGTTGGTTCCTGTAAACAACATATATGTGTTCATTTTATGGTTCTCCTCTGGTTTCCAAGTTTGTATTCCCAGTTCCTTTGATTGTATCCCTTATTCGTGGAACAAACCTATGGAAAACATATATCCAGAGAGCCATCGCTGGAAACAAACCATTACAAAAAGATCAAATAAATTCAAATTTTGGTTCCTTTTTCTTAATTGGTTGCTTCATAGGGATTCCCACTACGGGCCAAAATGATCCCAATAAGACAGGCAATATTACCCCTATAATGATCAATCAACTGTCATTTGTCAACTCCACCCGGTACTATTGATGGTTGACACTCTACTACTGTTGATAAAATCACATGTATGTAGCTCCAACAATTCCTGGAATCACTGATGTTCCATGATTTTTGCCGTATTAGACATATTAAACATAGTTAAATCAGTGAACCCCCACATATATTCCATAGTTTATACCTTTAAACCTTCTATAAATCATGGAACTCTCCAAAAAAAAACATCCTCCACCAGGGCCACACCTGTCAAGGTCGCTGGGCTGCCCCAACGGCCAGGCCACCACTGCCCAGCACCCGCAAACGCCTGCCGCCACTGAATTGCAGGGTATTATACCAACCAGACATATAAAATGATAGGTTATCTATTGTTGAAATATTTTATGAAGTGAAATATATATATATTAATTGTTACCAAATGAAATTAATTGGTTATCTATTGTTGAAATGTAATAGGATTACAACATTCTATTGGTTATTTATTAACATGAAAAACATGAACCAACAAAAAATGAGGGTCAGCTCGGTTTGACCAACAGGGATTTGGATTTAACTGTCAAAAACGGAAGGTTAAAAACTAAAAAATGCTGAATTTTGAATTGACCAAACAGATTTGGAGATTGAACCAAGCAATATGGGAATTCAATGAACAAGGACCCGTTGGGGTATCGTTTTGGACTCCCCAAAAAATCTCCATGTCAAGATGAAACAACTCATAGCTTGGGGTCCATGATTTTGATATGTACCCATCTCCGCGCAAAAAATCTTGTTGGTGTACTGTGTGATGTGTGAATCAATTGGTTACCCCAGAAGGTAAAATGTCTAATCTTCGGTTTATCCTTGTTTAGGGCCTGTGGATATTGATCTAGGTATTTGTGTTCTCTGTTCAAAATCCAATGGATCCAGAAACGGTGGATCAATCACAAAAAAAACATAATGGATCAATACCAATCGATCACAAAACTATGCTGAGGATAGGATCTTACAATTTCCTCAGCATAGTTTTCTTAAACTGGAAAAAAAACATGGATGTGATGGCTGGAACAATGCAGGGATGACCAGCAGAAATTGGGTAAAACGGCAGCCAAAAAAAGGAACATCACCAAGAACAAGTACGCAAGTCATTGCCAAACATGAAACCGCATTGTTGGTGGATCAATGACCACAACACCAATTTGGTGAACAACCAACAGGCCAACAAATGTCCATCAACCCATTTGATGTCCAACGCGTGTCAAAAAAAACTTAGACCCCAGGAATCTGTAGATTCTGGGAATTCACCAGCGGTTTTCAATCTGAAACCACCCAATTTCAAGGTGATCTTCCCATGGCCAACCTGAAACTCACCTCGCTACTTCTTCGCCTCCAACGACCCGTGTTGGATACGGCGTCATACGGATCTGGGAAGAAGTCCGTCAACCTGCCCGCGGGCTGCAGTCCCCACATAATTGTGGTTGGAGGAGTTTGGAACTTAGGTTTTAGCGAAAACTCAAGCTTCAAGCTTCAGGATCGCCAAAGAAGATTGGCCAATAAACATGTTCGTACCCTATAGAAACCACCTAGTTTCCACCAGTTCCGAACGGGTTGCATATGATTCTGTTCCAGTATGTTGGTCATGTTCAACTTTCATCCATTTTCTCATGGCTCCCAGCTATCCAGCGGCAGATAATTGAGCCCCATCGACTTCAGCTGCCTGAAAGACATGGTTGTGGCAAGCACCGGAAGGTCTGAGCCAAAGGAATGACTTTAGAGACAAAGATGGCGATTTTTGTTGTCACCCGGGAATGTGCAGACTAGCTAGTCATTTTCAAGACAATGTCGGTGATTTGGGGCGATCAATTTGGAGCCACATTCATTTATGTCAGTGGAGTGCTGTATATAGTTGGAGGAAAAATCCACTAGAGGATGTGACTGGGCACCCGAATACAAATTTCAAGATTGCAAAATGGCATTGGTATTCAGGCTGAAAGCTTGTCAACAAGTGGAACAGCTATCTGATGAGGAAGGGCTTTATCATCCTGATAGGTCGCGGGCCCAGTTGCAACGCAAAACGGAAGGGTCTAAAGGGCCAAGACTTGACACATTTTGTGGGAATTGTAAGGGCGAACTTTGAAACATAGCTACATCCACACATATAATATAATATATATATATAATTACACAATTATAGTAAAGTAAAGTAAAGTATGGTATGGTAAAGTATGGTGTAGCATAGTATCGCATAGTATAGTAATGTATAATTTAGTATAGTATATATAGTAAAGGATAGTGTAAGTGTAATAAGCTAAAGTATAGTATATACATAGTTCAGACCATCTTCCAGCAATGCAAGCTTGCAACCTTCCAGTGCAAGCTCGCGGTAACCCCAGCTAGAAGAGTTGGAAAGGCCTTATGCAGTGACTTTGTCAGCACAATGAGGCGCAAACACAACACTCAAGCGCTTACATCTGTAGTGCCTTAAACTAGAGTACCTTAAAATCCAATGCTTTATGGTTTTACCATCCCCTTTTCCAACTAAAGTACCCGCACACTGTTTGGCGCCCTGTTGAACCCCTGCTAAAATCTTAACTCTTCATGAAATATTGTGCAAACCCTTTCCTGCACAAATCCATCTTTTGTCTCTCGGATTGCTTCGCTTCGCTGGATGTGCTCTGTGATGTGATCCTCAGCAGATCTAGGGGTGCCTGGGTGGAATCCAACAAAATGGCACCTATTTTGGGAGAAAAAAAGGGTTGTCCAACAATGGGGTATGAGTGGTATACCTCCAAAATGCCTAATATTCAACTGTGAAAAATGATGATAACTCTGAAATATTTGAAAACGAACATTGACTACTTTACAAAAGGTTGTGTTCGAGACATGAAGTTGCATGATGGAACATTGCAAACATCACAGAACAAACTGGTATTTCCACAGATGGGACCCATCCCATCCCCTGCAGCTGCAACGCGTTTCAGCCCTGGCATCAAATTTGGGGTGGGAAATGGCTGCCTCGGAAGTCCATGTGGGTGAGATTGCTGGTGTTTAGGATCTGTGACAAAGATTACCCATAAAAACCAGCATGGATTATCTGTTTTTTTTTCATTGTAAAATGGTTTTTAGGATTATACCTTAAATCTCACATCTTTATACATTATTGTAATGTGTGACAAAGATCATACCCATTTTATAATGAACACACGATTCACAGCGATCACCAGCTGAAAGTCCTCAGCAAATAAACATTGACGGCGCTCACCAGCAGATTCATTGCTTACAGTGTTTGGCATGTCTTGGGTTTTGAGCAAGTAGATATACCAGCACAAACTCACCAACTGGTTTTGCATGGGCAACTCCACCACCACGGCCAACTCCCACCACGGCGGTTGACGCTTCGGTCTAGGGAAGATTTGACTACATGACATGCAGGTATTGCGTGGGAAGGCACAATGATAAATCACGTGCACTAGCCACTGGAAGGGCCATCTCGATCTTCCCGAACACTTCTGCTCAATGAAATTCTTAAGGCACTATATATTCCAAAAGTAGGTTCTGGAACAACCACACTAGCCAGACCCATCTCACCAAACAAGTCCTGAAAAAGAACTCATTCCCCTTCAAGTTGAAACTAGCGCGCTTGAACCCTTAATCGGAGGTGGGATCCAACCCTGGCAGCTCTGTGGCATGAATCTCATGATGGACTGCATGTAGCAAAAAGTACTAGTCGTAAACCCCCAAAGATTGATGCTTCAAACTGAGCAATCACCAGCTATGTGTGAATTTTGATTGGTATCCCATCTTACCTCACTGCCAAGCAATGAACAAACCGGAAATTCAAAGATGGCCCCTGCCCCTTATCTCCTCCCCGGGCAACTGGCTCAATGAGCCGTGCAGCACGGGAATCGAGATCAAAATTTGTAAAGCTGTCAGCAGTAGATGGCCGTAAAACACATTCCTTTGGGTTCTGATCATTGGATGGGGAAAACACATATACAGTACAAACATACCCGCTGCCATCAGCTGGGCGATTGCACAGAATTGTCCTTGTGACGTCATTTCCTAATTTGCCACCACTCACCAGCACCTTCCTCAGTCCTCGTATTCCCCCGGCGCCGTATCCGGGAGACTCACCAACTCATGGCCGGCACCACCACGACGAATGCCACGGCGAATGGGCTTCGGGGTCAAGCCCTTCGTCAAGACCAGCGGCTCCTGTGGTGGGGGGAAACACGCCACCGCCTTGTCCGGGTGAAAGGTGATGGCCAAGACCTCTTGCGATTCGACCTGGGGGATCGCTGGCGGTTTGAAAGAAACAACTTTGAGGGATCTAAAAGTGACGAACCATGTAATAATAGCAGCTCATTCGGAGCTTACGAACAGCAATGGCAGGGCGGCTTAGCTCATCATCATCATCATCATCATCTCAGTGATCGTTGGAAATCTCCATTGGGGATGCACTAGATGAAGCAAACCAAACAGGAACTTTCACCGGGAAAAATGTCTGAAGGTAGGCCGTGAAATACCAAAACATGACTGAAAACTTCTGAAACCGGCATCCAAATATATTCAAATATATCCAGGTAAGAATGTATCTACTATCTACAGTACAGTAACTCTTGCGACCTAGCTGCATGGATGAGCTTCATTCCAATGACCTTCTTGGCCATCCCATCGCTGCACATCACCCAGCTGCCCAGTTTCAGATCGATGGCCTTCACAGTCGCGTCGTCGCCATCGGATGGGACCATGATGCGATGGTTGGGGGTGGTAGAGAACGGGACGGCCTGATCAAGCCTTGGCTGGTCAACCAGGTACCCCTTATATGGCTGGGAAGCAGCCAGCAAAGAAAACGTATACCAGTAGAAATGGAAGGCATCTTTGCAACCAACAAGCAAAACCAATATAGATCATAGTCATAGCGGATTGTAAACCAACATTGGCCTGGGTTCTGTGAGGGACCTATCTGCCGACAAGAACGGGTCTTAGTCACAACTCATTGGAAAGGGCCGTGCTCTTTATCTTATCCACTCTGTCTGATGTGCCATATATCCCAACTCGTGACTTCAAAATTCGATGACAAATCCATCCTGCTATACTCTTGACATCTCTTGACATCTCTTGACACTTTTTGCATCCGCCCCCTCGGCCGAGCCGCTCCAATTCCACCAGCTTCGTCGTTTTCTGCACCTCCGCCTTGATCACCTCGATGAGGTCGCCATCCGCCGACACGATCTTGGCACCCCTTTGCAGATCCTGGAGATGGACATGGTTTAGTTCAGGCCACTGAAACTAAGAACGAGGCCCAACCATAGTGTGAAAAACAATTGAATACTATCAAACAGTGTGAGAATTCTGAATATGTCCCGCAACATTATTCTTTTGCTAAGCCAATTTTCTCTAAGGCCATTCATGCTGGAAAACCCTACAGCAAGCGCCTCATCACCACCACAATATGGCATGACAAGACCCAAGGATCACTAGATCAAACCACCTAGTTCTGTTCAGCGGTGGTCATGTTGGACAGCCGTCCTTTGCCGCTGCCCACACCACTGACTTTGAGCTTGACTCATCCGCGGACTGTACATGTTGGAAGAGATATGGGGGCAAGAAGCAATGTGGCCCACCATGCCCTGACAAGTACCTAGTTGCAAGTTTTCGACCGCTTGAAAACCATATTAGTTGGGGTCAAGCATACATGAGAACACACTAACACAATAGAAAAAACAATATTTTGAAACCAGCCAGGTACGACAGTTGACTCTCCACTGACCAACAAGATGCCACACTCCCCACATCTCCAGCCACATCTCCAGCCACTTCGGCCACAACGTCTGCCGCCGTCGCCGTGTCCTCGACGAGGCTCCAGGAGCCCGGCTCCGAGGACTCGGGCGAGGCAGGAAGATCCGGCAGCGACCGGAGCTCCCGGGCGATCTCGGACGCCCTCGAGGCGAGCTTCGAAGAGCAACTATATGTTGGCTTCCTGGACTTCATCCGATATACAAGATGTCCCAACCAGCTTTTCAGCTGCTCGGTAAACTTTGTCATCTCGGAGTGGAGCTCCGAGCTGATATGTCCTTCCAGCTGCGACTGAACATCCTTGAAGGCCGCCACGAGATCCGCCAACTTCTTTTCAGTCGACATTGCCAAGGGGCT
>Ga0126342_10001071_pt1 | contig 36168 bp, 31 predicted proteins | sample Cyp1metagenome_FD_92528 | JGI IMG/M metagenome (GOLD analysis project Ga0126342, IMG submission 92528) | Coral microbial communities from Lord Howe Island, Old Settlement Bay, Australia - Cyphastrea 1 metagenome | ecosystem: Host-associated > Invertebrates > Cnidaria > Coral ... | reverse complement strand
AATCTATCTATCTATATCTATATCTACATCTATATCTATATCTAATCTATCTACCGATCTATCTATCTCTATATCTACATCTACATCTATATCTATATCTAATCTATCTATCTACATCTATATCTATATCTACATCTATATCTATATCTGTATCAAATCTATCTATCTATCTATCGATCGATCGATCGATCGATCTATCTATCTCTATATCTACATCTACATCTATATCTATATCTAATCTATCTATCCAATTCTATATCTATATCTATATCTACATCTATATCTATATCTGTATCAAATCTATCTATCTATCTATCTATCTATCGATCGATCGATCGATCTATCTATCTCTATATCTACATCTACATCTATATCTATATCTATATCTACATCTATCTCTATATCTACATCTACATCTATATCTATATCTGATCTATCTATCTATCTATCTCTATATCTATATCTACATCTATCTCTATCTCTATATCTATATCTATATCAAATCTATCTATTGATTTAATATAACTATAGTAAATCTGATTATCAACCAGCTACAGCTCGTGGAAAATCATCCGCCATGGATTCCATTGAACCTCCTCCTCCTGCGTCAAGGCATCCTTCACCAGCCGCTGCCGTTCGCCGTGTCTGCTGACCAACACCTAGTCCGCGTGTTTCACGCGACGGAATCCGGCCGGGCGATATCCACCCCCTTTAGCCAGCCCTAAAAAACCATGGGAAAACCCAGTAAAATAGTGGTAAATTGTGGTTTTATCCTGTTTTGGATGTGGATTACTGTCACGCGCTTAACCTACCTTTTTAGGCGATTGCCGGGTTGAGAAGGAACTCCACAGTCAGTTGGGAAATTGGGCTAAAGCGTCCCCAAAACGATTTAAAAGGGAAATAATCCTACTATCACTAGAATATACCAAAATGACAGCGGTAAATTATGCTTTTCTATCCTTGCTTGCTTGGGGGTTACTATACTTCATCATAGCCTGATTTGTTTGCAAATACATCATTTTGCTGCAACCCCCAGTGGCTACTAGAGCTGGGAAATATCACACACTGTACCGCTGGGGCATCTGTTGATATCATACTGCGACATGGGATGACAGGGAAATAGGACATCTTCGGAGGAATGCAGAATATTCACAAATGAAAAGACTACACATATATTGTAGGTATATCTATAATTATATGCAACAAAAAAATATATAACTGGGGCTGAGGTGTAGCTAGGAAATGCTAGCGCCCCACTGTGCCAAGTCATGACATATCCATTCTATCCAAGGTATCACGGTATCCCAATGAAATTCCCGTCAACCTGTCAACCTCGTATCAGGATGCTTCAAGTCTGTCCTAGTGAACCTGTTTAACCACTGATATTTTTCATACAAAGATCCATCTGCCAGCTCTGGCAACAAGCTTGCTTAGCTCATACCAGAATGTTCAAGCCAAAGAACTTCAAAAACCATGGTTTTCCATGGTTTTCCATGGTTTTCAAGCTTACTTAAAAATCATGACCCAAAAACTCAAAGTTTTCCTGAAAAAAACCCATGAAAAGTCCATATCTTTTCTCCTGCATCCATCTGCATCCCAGGTGCCACCCGCTCCAGAGCAGAGGCGTAAACCAGAAGTGAAAGCAGCAGCATGGGAACTGGAAGATCACCCAGCATATTGGATGATTTTGGATGGACAAATCACCCAAACATTTGGGGGTGTTACCAGGATTTCATGTGGAAAACTGGAGTGGTTTTAACTCACTGACCACCGTGCGTTGCGTGCTTTGGTTCACCGGAAAATATCGGAAATGGGCGTTTTCGTCACTGCTAAAAAAAGTGGGGTTAGTTTCCCCAAGTGGGCCTAGGAATCGGGGACGAATCCAATCACCGTTGCTAAAAATCACTTGCGATGATGGATGAACCACCGCAAGCGTAGCCCACCATGAATGCCTTGCGAATTTTGCTGATGCTATTTGAAGGGTGGCCGAAATAGAATGTCAGCGTGCACAACTTCTCTGGTATTCACTGCAACTCTGGCATTCAAACCCCGCGTACAGCAATGGTTCTCTGGAATCGTAATACCTCATGAGGCTGGCTTGATATACACCTACCCTCTGGTAAACTAACATAACTATGGAAAATCACCATGTTTAATGGGAAAATCCACTATTAATGGTCATTTTCAATAGCTACGTTAAATTACCAGAGGGTAATTACACCTGAAATTATTCTGTGGTAACAGCTACTGGGGTGGAATCTTCCAGATTGTGGGCTTCCAATTGCTCTTCGATCGTCTCGGGCCCCGGTTCTTCGAGCTACCACAGAGGAGCCAAACGTCAGCGAAGTGGGGCAAGCAACATGCATCAGAAAATCTCAGCTCTCCTGATACTCTCCGGTAATCTAACGTCGCTGTTGTTTCTCGAATTTGGCAATGCTAAAGTAGCTCTCAAAATGAGCTGCCAGACTAGCATTTTGCGTAGACCACTAGCTATTGGACAGAATCAACAATATATAAACAAGTAAGAAAAGTTTGAACAGGAGGCCACTAACATAGCTATCATTTGACAGCACTCAAGGTTTCCAACATAGAAGGAAGCCCACCAACATAAATATCCATTTTGTTCCTGGATATTCCCATTTTACAGCATAGCTAATGTGGCAAATACGTGAAAATTACATTTATATATATATATATAATTATTATTATTGCTATTCTTATTATTATTGTTATTGTTATGTATATAATGCCACATTAGATTACCAAAGTGTATTGTACAGCTGTTGAGGTGGGCAGTTAGGGTGCAACTTTGCCAGCCCAGTGTGATTGTTTCTATTAGGCAAGCCTTCATGAATACAACATGTCTGGCATTTCATTTTTTGCGTGACCACCCGTTTCCAGCTTTGAAACCCATATGAAAGAAACATCGATCGTCTACAACTGGGGAAGTTGAAGCAATCAATGGGAGATCTTCAGGATCCTAAAATGGAGGTACGTTAGTGCCACATGTTTGGCCATATTTTGTGGGGATATTCGAGGTCGAGGTCGAGGTCGAGGTCGGAGGTTTCGATTCGAAAGAATCCCTCGGAGTTCCTGTTTTTTAGCAGGAGATAAAGAAATCACTCCGTAAATGTTATCAGGGAACCAAGGGATTATATTCCCTGAAATTTAGGCCTTATATAGGCCTTATATATGGTAGATACCTCCAATTTAGGTTCCTGAAATTCCCATTGAAGCAAGCCATGCGAGATTACAATTTTGTGGCTATGAGTTCAAAAAGAACATCCCCAGCTTTGGCGCACAAAAACCCTCATTTCCCGAGCTGGCGAAAGCTCCAAGTTGTGGTCGCAGTCCCCATGTTTGCCTCGATTTTTATCCCTTCCATTTTACCAACTGCCCATTTTCTTGGCATTTCTCGGCGACTGGGCCGTATTTTTGCCCCGTTTCTGCCCCATGTCGGATCGTTTCGGTATGAACCCAGGGCGCCTGCAGGGTCTCCTTCCCGAGGTCGTAGCTCAAGGTGTTCACCTGCACGCCAGACATTTTCTGAAGGCAGATCATGGGGATGGCTGCCAAAGTATATTCTCTGGTTGGTGGTTAATAATGGTTTAATAATGGTGAATAGTGGTTAATAATGGTTTAATAATTGTGAATAGTGGTTAATAATGGTTTAATAATGGTTAATAGTGGTTTATAATGGTTAATAATGGTTAATAATTAATAATGGTTTAATAATGGTGAATAGTGGTTAAAAATGGTTTAATAATGGTGAATAGTGGTTAATAATGGTTTAATAATGGTGAATAGTGGTTAATAATGGTCTAATAATGGTTAATAGTGGTTAATAATGGTTAATAATGGTTAATAATGGTTAAAAATGGTTAATAATGGTTAATAATTAATAATGGTTTAATAATGGTGAATAGTGGTTAATAATGGTTAACAATGGTTAATAATGGTTAACAATGGTTAATAATGGTTAATAATGGTTCATAATGGCCAATAATGGTCAATAATGGTTAATAATGGTTAATAATGGTTAATAATGGTTAATAATGGTTAATAATGGTTAATAATGGTTAATAATGGTTAATAATGGTTAAGAATTGTTAATAATGGCTAATAATGGTTATAATGGTTAATAATGGTTAATAATGGTTAATAATGGTTCATAATGGCCAATAATGGTTAATAATGGTTAATAATGGTGAATAGTGGTTAATAATGGTTAATGATATTCCAAACCACCAACCAGTTCTTGATTACTAGAGATATACAGTACGTCATTCTAATTTCTCATTAAAATATTCTCTTGAGATACCGGGATAAATCTTGGTCTTGGTTAGCAATGGCCTGACTTAAGTGACTGAACTGTCTAATGATTAGCTAATGGCCTGGTTGAAAACTGGTTCCTGGTTCCAATCTTTCTTCCAAGTCTTGGGAAACGAAAAAAACCAGAAAGCTGGCCATCTTTTGGATGAATCGAAAGGACTCACAAAACGGGATTGAAAGGACTCCCGGACTCCCTTTCGCCAAACATACTTCACCCAGAATGGAGATCTGGGAATTGCCTGGGAAAACTCACCCAGACACGGGGACAGTGGAAGATGATTGTGGTAGGGCGAACCGGGCGAACCTCCGAACCTCGGAGAAATCCAAAGTTCCAGGTGTTGCGATGTTCTACGTGTTCCCGGGGTTTTCGGGGCAAAATGCTGCCATTCTTTCGGACAAGTGATGCGCTGGAAAAATGTCGGTGTTTACGGAACTTTGGTTCATAAGTCCCCAAAACCCAAGTGAGAAAATTCCCAAAATTCAGGGTCATAACCAACAACAATGAAACAATCTTTGAGAAAACCTAACCTTGGCCGGATGTTTTCCAAACTTTTGGGAAAAATCTCCGGCCAAACCCCACCACCATACCGAAACGTTTGGCAGCCGCACGTACGTCCCCAGGCTTCTGCCCGGCAGGTCCGCAGCGTAGACGTGCTCACTGAGCTGGCAAGGCCTGAGCTGTTAAACCACTGTAAACAGACAACTGGGATAATAATGGGATATTAATGGGTTATTGGGATAACATGGGATAACAATAGCTGAACTGTTTTATATGATATTTATTGATATTGATTGGGATAATAATAGGATAATAACAGGATAACAATAGGATACTAATGGGATTTCCCTCTGGTAACGTGGCAATTGAAAATCCTCTATAAATGAAGGTATTTAATGGGGAAATCAAAATTTGCATTTACCAAATGGGTAGAACTGGAACTATACCCTCCAGTAAACTAACAGTTCGCTATGGAAGCCATGGCCCATTTAGTTCAAAGACTTACCTACTAAAAATTGTGATTTTATAGTGTGTTAAATTACCAGAGGGTAATCAGTTGGATGAAAATAAACTCCCAGAGAAACTGAGATAAACTTGTCCCAGGTATAGTTAAACTACAGTGAAGGTTGCAGAGCAACTATGTAAAGGTTGTTAAGATATATAACTAGATGCACTTCGCATAGTTGTATAGTCAAAGAGTCATGCCATCTCCTCACTTTTGGATGCAACGGGCCTCCAAAACATTCGACAAGTCATTGGCACATGACAATTTGGGGACCAACGAATATTGCCGGCAATGCCTGACATGTTACCGCCACCACCATCGCCATCACCTCCTCATCAAAACAATGAATGCTAATCATAATCGTCGCAATACTACTATAATAAGCATCATACCCTCTGGTAAACTAACAAAAAGCTATTGAAGCCATGGCCCAGTCGAAATAGTTGATTTACCCAGCTACAGAATGGCGGATCTTTCCATCGTTTTTTGTATGTCTACCAGAGGGTACCCTCTGGTAAACTAACATAACTATGGAAAATCACCATTTTTTGTGGGAAAACTCACTATAGATTGCCATTTTCAATAGCTATGTTAGTTTACCAGAGGGTAATAAGGATCATCATGATCATAACCACCATCTCATCCCGTTCGTTGGATCTCCAGGAGATGGTGCCTCCAGTGGTAGGTGGACTGGATCTGTTCCACATCCTCCCGCGGCGGCCCATCGAAACGGAAACGGCGTTGCAGGTGCTGCCGCACCAGGAATACTGGAAATAACTTACTGGTGATGGTTAATAATGGTCAATAGTGGTTAATAGTGGTTAATAGTGGTTAATGATGGTTGATCATTGATTAAGTAATATACTGTTTTTGTTACTGGTGGGTTTTACGTAGGGAATGGATGTGAATGGGGGTTGCTGGCATTATTATTAATGGTTATTGTGGATCATTCCCTCATTCCCTACTGAGCACCAGTAAGATAAATACCAGCTGGTAATTTATTTAACATAGCTGTGGAAGCCATGGCCCATTGATAGATCATTTACCTATAAACAATGGTGATGCTCATGGATTTTACATTGCTATATTAAATCATCAGAGGGCATTCAGGCAAAGCACGTTCAATACGTAGTGTATATGCACATAGACAGATGATGTGTGTATGTGTGTATCTTTGCTTCGACATGTTGTTCCGTCCATTAATTCAGGGGTGCACCATGCCTTTCACCTCACTCTTAGGTTTTACTGGTTTTGAATTAGATCGTCTTTCACCACCTATCCATAGCCTTTCGCCTTCAATAGGTGTGATGTTCCCGATATCCAGCACAGGCAGGACTATGCAAATGTCGGCATGCGCATGAACACTTCCCAAATAACCTAAATAGCCTCCAGTATTCATCAATCTTTTTCCCCAATAAGATTGTAACTTTCAATTTATTTTCAGATATTTTGTGGGATAAACTTTTGGATAGGTTAAGGTAAAATGTGATTTAAGTTTAACAAAAAGTGGGGATATTTCAGGGGATATCCCCAACTTTATGGACATTCCCTGGCGTCACCTCCAAACAGCACAATACCCTGGTGATGCCACATGACCCCACCTTCGCCGGGATCTGCGCGTGCTGCAGGGACTTGGGCAGAGGCGGCAGGTGGGGCTTCTCTCCTCCACCAATCAGCCTAGCCAGGCCGAGACTTGCACGGGTCCGGGGGGTCAAAGGTGACGAAGTTCTGGATATAACCATGGTAACAGATGTGTAGACTCATGTAGATATAGATTCTATAGAGTCTCAGAGATATGGATATATAATAATATATAGCTATATAGCTATGTTATGTGTATTCTAGTTATAGAATGTTATAGATACCTCATCCGTCCTTATCTGTGTATACCAACACTGGGCATTTCCCAAGGCACGTCAGCGGCTTCTCCCGCTGCTGCGCTTGCTTCTCCGCCGCCTTGGCAGCCAGCTGGGCCTGCGTCCAACGAAATGGTGGGCTTTTTCCGGCCATGGAGGTTTTAATGGGAAAACCATGGGAAAACCATGGGAAAACCATAGGAAAACCATAGGAAAATGGAGGTCTACCCTCTGGTTATGTCAACAGTTAGCTATTGAAAATCACCATTGAAATAGTGGATTTTCCCAGCTAGAAAATGGTGGATCTTTCCATAGTTATGTTAAATTACCAGAGGGTATCCATTACTATCCCGTTATTATCCCATTCAAAAATTCCATTATCACCATTCATAGTAATATGATGTAATATGATGTAATATGTCTATTCCAAAACAGCTATAAAATCCCTACTAAAATGGTGATCAAGCACAGATTCTATCGTTGTTATTCCTGAAAGCAATTCCACAATAGATAAAAATTGTATGAAATGATGGGGAAATCATCATTTACAACATCCTGGAAACTCTTCTATCTTTTTGGGGCCCCCTATAGATATTTCCCGTTAGCAACCCCACTGGAACTATTTTTTGTTGGATAGCTATCCTTTTACCAGGTTCAAGATGGTTGAAGGGCAGCAAAGTCGTAAGTTTTGAGCGGTTAAGGGCTAGTCTTCAGGAGCCATATTTGTTGGACAGAAGCATTTGAGGAAACGGAATTTGCATGATTCAACCCAAATGTGAAATTGGTCACACATGTCTGATGCCGTTCGTCCTCACCATCATCATGACGCAGAAGATACCACACGGAGAATAGGTGGAAACACGTGGAAAGCAGCAGTGGGCACAGTTCTTCTCGGAGTGCCATTCCCATCACCTTTCCGTAATCCGTGGCTAGCTTGGAAATCACCTATAAATGAGACTTTGCCCATTGCCTAAACATTCTTCATCTTGCGGCCACATCTTTTCCAGGGTCTCCCAGTCGTCTCCCAGTCACCCATCAAAAATGCGCAAAAACCCAGTCGTCTCCGGGACAGTCGACCTTGATGTTCCTCCAATGTCTTTGTCTTTTGGTCCAGCTGTTCCTCAGGATATGGATCAAGATGCGACCTCCAGAAGCCAATTTAGTGTAGCGTTAGTATCACGAGTGGTGTATCATTGCTGGTTGGTGGTTGAGCCACCTACCCCTCTGAAAAATGATGGACTTCGTCAGTTGGGATCATGACATTCCCAATATATGGGAAAAAATGGAAAAATACAAGTCATGTTCCAAACCACCAACCAGATTGTGTTTGTTGGTTAAATCTATGTTCTTCTCCCGTGGTCCGAAAACACCATGTTTGATGTTTGCAGCTTGCACCATGTTGTTGCTTACAACCACGCGTTTTGTTGGGCCACACTCTTTCCCATTTGTGTTGCTTCAACCCCTTTTTCTACCAGTTGAAGGACCAGATTCTTGGCCTTCCAACCCCCCCATGCCTCCCATCTTTTCGGGTTATCCCACTATCTTTGCAGGTTTCAATCGCCCCTTCGCTGGTTGTCACCGCAAAATTCCTGTTACCCTCTGGTAAACTAACATAACTATGGAAAATCACCAATTTTAATGGGAAAATCCACTATACATGGTCATTTTCAATAGCTACGTTAAATTACCAGAGGGTAATCCACTTTTGGGTTTGGTTTCAAACATTTTTAACCCCAATCTGCGGAGAAAAACCCTTCTTACTTTGGACATGGAGGAGGCCAAAACAAAACGAGAGAAACAATACATGGCTGATGGGAACCTTCCCACAATCTTCCCATCCATCCATACGGTTTTTGGGGTTTCGAACATGGGCGTTTATAGTGGGGTCCTCATGAATCTTACCAAGTGATCTGTATAAATTCCCATTCGAAGTTCCATGAAACTGCCATATATTCTATAGAGTCCATATAAAATCCACATAAATTCCCGGACATTTCCCAAAAACCCATGGAAAAATCCATGAAAAATCCCGGGAGTTTCACCAAGTCTCTCTTCCTCCGTGCCCCGCGAGACTTTCGTCTCCCGCGGCGTGAGCCGCACGTGCCGTGGCGGCACGGGCATGGACGCAAACTGCGGCGGGACGGATGCCCATCGGTTGAGTTTTTGTTGAAAACTTTTTTCGTTACCAAAGCTGGCCCCAAAAACAAAAGATATCTATCATATCTATCTATATATATATATGTGTGTGTGTGTATTATATATCAAAACAAAAGATATCTCACCTTTAATATATGTATTATATATATATATATATATCATTATAGATATCATTATAGATATATAATTTATATCTATAGATATATATATAATCTCACCTTTATTATAGATATCACCTTTATAATTTCACATGGATATTATATCTTCTTTGAATCCCATAATTTGATCAGTTAAAAAACCACCGAAAAATCCCATGGGTAAAATCCCTCACGACTCGTCCAGCAGCCACAGCTGGCACCTCCAGCAGCTTCGCCATGCCCCTGGCGAAAGCGGCGAATCATTGGCGATTTTCTCCACGGATCCATAGGTTTTTTATGGGGATTACCCTCTGGTAAACATACAAAAAGCTATGGAAACTCACCATTTATAGTGAGTTTTCCCATTAAAAATGGTGATTTTCCATAGTTATGTTAGTTTACCAGAGGGTACCAATGGGCTAATGATAATTATTGGTTAAGGATTGGCTTATGATGATGATATTTGGCTAAAAAAGGCGAATTATCATTTTTTATGTGGTTAATTCATGTTAATTCAGCCAATTACCAAATTAGCCATATTCATGATATGTTGGCGCATGATATGCTAATGATCATTTATAATCTGACTCCTAAATTATAAGATTATAATGGTCCATTTACCAGCCAGCCTAATGAGTAATGACCATTTAGCTGGTAAGAGTCACTACTCTAATAATCTGTTGGGACCAGCTAGTCGTAAACCAGCCTTTAAGCAGTCCCCATAAACTCACCCGGCTGCTGATTCCTCATCTAAATTGTTGCCTAAAACTTACTTACGCTTTCGCTGCGTTGCCGAAGAGTTTTTGGGTTTTGCAACACAAAAGACACCTTTGTGATTTTTGTAGGTAAATATAGGTAATTCATGGTAATTCATCCATAAATGGACCATTTTCCATAGCAAACTGCTAAATACCCAGAGGGTAGGTTTACCAAAAAAGAACCAGAGTTACCAACAAGAATGGTGATTCTAACGCGACTTTTCGTTTTAAACATGGGGGAGGGGAAAAAAAAGTGGATATCCATGGTCATACCCTCAAGCAATCTTATGGAAAGAAACATCGTTGCTATGCCATGTTCAGTTGCCAAGGGGTATTTTCTGCCAATGTCAACATGACGATCCCTGCATCGTACAAAAACACGGGACCCTCGCCGTTGGTCACAGCTTCCCACATGCCTCCCCACAAACAACCCACAGGCTGCTATTCAACCGGGGCTTTGTGCTTGAGAAAAACAACAACGGCGATGCGCGCAAATGATCCCAAAAGCATTTTGAACTTACTTTTTGTCAATGGCCGAGGTGCCTAATTGATCTAAATTGGAGGTACCTACCATACCCTCTGGTAATGACATAGCTGTTGAAAATGGCACATAGAAATAGTGGATTTACCCATTGAAAATAGTGATTTTCCATAGTTATGTTAGTTTACCAGAGGGTAAACCTCCATGTTCCTATGGTTTTCCTATGGTTTTCCCAGCTATAAACCTCCATTTTCCTATGGCTAAACATGGTACTTGATTTGGACCAGTCCGACTCTTGCAATGGTCCCCATGGCAGTCCGAGGCTATCTGCTGGTGCTTATCCTGGCGATCCAAACATAGCCATCCAAATTGAGGAAGCATAGAATCCCCACGAGTTTTGCTTTATTGATGTCGATGTTTGGACAGTGAACCATACCTTAGGATTCTCTGGAATAGTTCTGATACACCCAAATCCAAAGTAAAACATCCTAGGATTTTCCGGAATCCTTTCAGGACACTTGCAACTGTTCCATCCTTTTCCGTCCGATTTCCTGTGCGTGCGCGTCCTCCGGGGGGCTACACGTCACTTTTGCTCGCCATTGGAAAACTGGGGGCCGCAGGGCTTGCCACTGCTGGTGGGATGTCGTGCCCAAGTTCACATCTGAGGGATGAGAACAAGGCAGTTCTATGAATCCTATCCTCACATGTGTGCTATGCACCTGTTTTTGATTTGGTTCATAGACATCCCCAAAATACACCACCAAAACTGAAGATGGAACCCGAAAGTGCTGTGATTATTACCCTCTGGTAAACATACAAAAAACGATGGAAAGATCCACCATTTTCAATGGCTAAATCCACTATTTCTATGTGCCATGTTCAATAGCTATGTTAAATTACCAGAGGGTACAATGAAAGAAGAAACCTCTGGATGCGTGGCCAAAGTTCAACCCATAAATTTCAGCCGCCAGAGAAACTTGGTGGCCGCTTCATGGCTGTTTGGTGCTTTCCACCGCAAAAAAAAAAACTGTCAGGGGATCATTATCCAAAAAAACTGGTTAACCAATATGAAATATATAATGGTACCATATTATAATATAATATAATAGTATATCATATTATGGGTTGGATTGGAAAACCCACCAGTCCAAGCAGTTCTTGATCTTCTCAGTTCAACTCTTCACCGCTCTGGTCATCCCAAAGCCAGCTAAACTGGCACAGCTTTAGTGCTTCCAAGCGTCCCCGGCCAAATGTCCAAAAGCTTTGGTAAGAGGATGCCCATGGTGGTCTGCTTGGGATGTTCATCCCAATTCATCGAAAAACCCTGGAGCTTGCTTAAACCCCTGGGCTAGTGATCATTGCGGGGGGGCCAATTGCTACTAAAGGTGAATATTAAACAATTTATAATATATATATATATATATATACTATAATATATATATACAATATAATATATATATATATATAATTATATATATAATATTGTATATATAATATTATATAATAAAATAAAGTAAAATACAATATGATATGATTTAATTTAGTTTAATATAACATAATAATATATAATATATTATATTATACTGATACACTATGGTGTATATATATATGATATATCCCATGTGGTGAATATTAATCCAGGGTGGACCGTACAACTGACTTTAATCCTCGGTCCTGATGGTTCACACCGACACCTGCGCCTCTCCGAAGCTTCACAGACTTCAACCACAAACTCTGTATCTGGCCTTCGGTTTCAAAAGCACTGCCCCTTGCGCCGCGAAGCACGTGGCACGTTGCACCTTACTGACCTATAATTTCTTGTGCACTGTCAGTGGGTTCCTTTCACTACACTGTTCGGATAAGGGATCATTTGCGTGTGTGCGCGTCACATTTTAAGGCCCTGGGATCGATTTGACTGGTCACTGTGATACTAACCATCCCGTTTTTGGGGTACAAAAAAGGACTTGACCCCGTCTCCCCGGCTTTGGGGTACCCAGGTGCTCAATATTCACCCCACAGGTCCCCAATTTCACCGGAAATAGGTGGTGAATAGCCATCCCGAATTGCAGTTTTATAGCATGAGGTTTACCCTCTGGTAAACTAACATAGCTATGGAATATCACCATTTTTAACAGGAAAACTCACTATAAATGGCCATTTTCAATAGCTATGTTAAAATACCAGAGGGTACCACATATTGCCGCTTTGTATCATATCCTATTGGTATCAATCATTGGGTGAATCCACCATTTCTCCATTGGTTAATCCACCATTTAGGGAATTCCACTGTTAATATTTCATATTTGGAATGGCCCCCTATATATATATATATATGTACGTATGTATGTAGATGTGTGTGTGCGTGTATATATATATATAGATATATATATATATATAGATATATATATATATATATACACGCAAGTCCATGTTCCATGAATTGGTGCCCTCAGACATCCTCAAGACATGCAACGCTGCGCCAGGGGCAAAAGGCCCGATGACAACTGTACGGCTTGAGGGAAGCCCTGCTCATGCGCGAGCATTGGCACATGTAAGGCCCTGAGAAGCAAAGGACTTTGCAGGTGAAGAATATTCATTCGGAATTGATCACTGACAAGTGGGATATACTCCCTTATGGAAGTACCAGAATATAATATTCATGATATCTTCCCTATCATTTGATATAGTGGGATCATATATGATAATCTATGATAGTATATGATAATATATCATATCATGTGATAATACATGATAACATATGATAAAATATGATACCATATGATAACATATGATAATCTCCCCACCATATAGTGGGATAACATATGACTAATCTCGCATCGTCTCACAATTTCAACGGCGCTATGGTGAACCTTTGCTTTCAACACGGCCCGTCGGGTCACCGGAAAGCTGCCGACGGTCGCAGACTTCTCCGCTCGCACTGAGAGGCATACAGATTAATATAATATATTATATAATATATTATATTATATTATATTATGTTATATTATGTTATATTATATTGTATTGTATAATATATATTATATATATATTATATATATTATATATATTATATATATATATATATTATATATATTATATATATTATATATATTATATATATTATATATTATATATATTTTATATATATTATATATATATATATATCTTATATATATTATATATATATTATATATTATATATATATATTATATTATATATATATATATTATATATATTATATATATTATATATATTATATATATATGTGTGTGTATAACTATAAGATATGTCTCCATTAATCAGGAAATGATCCAAGAAACCAACCAATCTAGGAATTTCCAAGCAGGGAGACCATTCATGACCTGAAACAAGGTCAAAAGTCTTCCTTCGACCGCCGAAATGCCCCGAACTCGCCATCTCCTTACACTTGGATCAAACATGTACAGCTTGGGGGTTGTGGTACTTTTGAAAGTCGTTGAAAGCCAGAGAGCTCTCTGCCCCAAAGTTTAGTAAGTTTCCCCGCTGCTGGATTAACCATGTTGACCTGTTAAGGCATGAGTTTTGGAAGAGGTAGGTACCCTCTGGTAAACGTACAAAACACTATGGAAAGATCCACCATTTTCTAGCTGGGTAAATCCACTATAAATTACCATGTTCAATAGCTATGTTAAATTACCACAGGGTACCTTTGTGGCATGGTACCAGTGGTGCCTCTCAATCCACACAACCAAACCCCTGACACCTTGCGGCCGGCAGCCACCTACGACGCAATGCCCGACTTGCGGAGGGCTCCTCTCAGTGTCACTGGCGCGTCGCCTGCGGCAAGCTGAGCAGGTCAACAGTCCCAAATATCTCACCGATCCGCTGATACCCTCTGGTTATGTCAACATAGCTATTAAAAATTGCCATTTATAGTGGATTTTCCCATTAAAAATTGTGATTTTCAATAGCTATGTTAGTTTACCAGAGGGTACTTTTCTCAAAAATCCAAGTGACTTGGCACCAAAAAAAAACGAAAAAAAAAAAACGGCCTTGTCTAGTCCTCGTCATCCGTCACCTCCTGAGGCTGCGGGGACATGCGGCTCAGTAGTGCGCGATCGTTTTTCAATCGCAGTCATTTATAATGTTGGCTAAGATATCATGGTAGATCATGATTTGACAAATGAATCATCTAGTCGAACGTAAAAATGCCCTCCATTTGGACCTCCAAAAACGATCGAAGAAATCCGAAACCAAACAATGGTTTAGAGGGGATAGAGGGGTATGGAAGATTAGGGGAAGGGATTGGGAATTCCTACGGTTCATTTATAGGTATTCAAGGTCTGCCATTGAAAGGTGTTACGACTACCATCTCCTCCGGCTCATGCCCCCGACTTAAAGGGATATACCAAGGATTCCAATGATGTAACGCTATGCCCTGCGTTAATCTGACAGAGAAGCCCAGGAATAGCCACTGACCGTTGCCATTGCTATTTCCACTATTTCTACCATAGTACCTGCCCAAAAAGGTAGAGAACGTGTTCAATTTCTACTTTAGGATTGGATTTTCAAACCCTCCATCCCATGATTATCCCATTAACATCCCTATTAAGCCATATAAAAACCTTATAAAAAGCATCTAATCTTCCACCCATGGCCACTCCATGGAGGCCGCCAAGCCAAAAATGGAGGCCGCCTCCTCGCTCTCTTCCACGCTGTCGGCGCCGTGGCGCGCGTGCGCGGAGCTCTCCTTGGGCACGCTCTCGAAGACAAAGGAGCTACCTGCGGCGAAGGAATAGCTATTACTTATGTTAATGGGTATATGATAAGCTTAGTTTAGGAGTGTTTAGGGATGTTAATGGGTATGTTCATCTTAATGGATTTAATGGTCAATGGCTATGTGAGCAACTTTGTTCTGCTATTTCTTAATATTACTGAAAATATGGGAAATAGCTTAAGCGATTCTGCTGTTGAATGGATGTAAATGGGTATGTGATCAACTGAGGGGACATAGAGTTGATCATTTTTTCGACATGAACCTACCAACGTGCCAACGATCTTGAAAACAAACATTGGTGCACATGGTATTTTTCACTGGGCGATGAAAAACCCTATAAAATCAGCTGGATGTTGAGGTTTTTGTCTTCCTCGCCAGCTGGTTTTTTCGTCAACATCCAGGCACCTGACAGCGACATTTTGTCCTGTCCCCCCCTGGGCTTCGACAGGAAACCACCGTCCCCAAACTCACAAAAAAGGTTCCCACGAAAAATCACGTTTTGTTTGGAAATAAAACTTCAATGGATGGGTTCGTTCGGGAAAATTTCGAGTTGAGCCTGGCTCACCCTTAGTATCAATGGCCATTTCAGGATCCTTAAAATGGAGGTACCTACCATATATAAGGCCTATATAAGGCCTATGTAAGGGAATATACACTCAAATATGGCCTTATATGGTACAGTACCTCTATTTTAGGATCCTGAAATTCCCATTGAACTTAGCAGGCCGTGTTCCCGTCAGTTCTGGGAATTCCATGGAAGTAATGTTATCCCTGGGTTGGTAAACCTCCATCAGTGGCCTATGTAAGGGAATATCCCCACAAAATATAGTCTTATATGGTACAGTACCTCCATTTTAGGATCCTGAAATTCCCATTGACTCCAGATTATTGCTAGGGAGGTGCCAGGTACCAAATTTGTTCGTAATTTATTCGACTACTCTGGGGGGGCAACCCCCAATTCATAGTCCGCGTAAAATAAACCCAGGCAATCATGTATACATGATCGATGGGATATAACTAATGGAATACAGTAGATATATATATATATATCATGATATGTTAAATACAGTATATCATGTATATATGGCAATGGCTCCTATACAGTATATACAATATGGTTTATACTACCTATGTATACAATGGGATATGTCATAATAGATTCCTCATACCATAGAAAAACCATGTAGAATTCGGAAACCACCAGCACCTTCGTTGCCCTGCGCATGCTCTAAAGCCTCAGGACCCGAGGCCAAAATTCGGCCTAGTTTTCGGCAAACATGGGCCATGGTTGAGTTATTCCATGCATATGCCATTCATGTGCCATTCATATGACACATTCGTATACCATGAAAATATCCCATTTCAATGGATTGGTTTAAGGGAAAATCTACAGGAAACCATGTTTTTTTACCATCAAATATAGGGGTTTCCTGTAAATTTTCCCATCATCCAATTCTATGACCATTAGTATACCATGATTGACTATCCCCATCAACGCTATAAGAAAAACCATCATCATTAGCGTGCCGGCAGGTCAAGTTGCGTGGGATTTTTATGGGGACCCTAGTGGTCGGGCCATGGTCATCCCGGGCTGGGGAATCCAAACCTGGTGGGTTAATCTGAATCCCTACCCTCTGGTCTGGTTATGTCAAACATAGCTATTGAAGCCATGGTCCAGTCGAAATAGTTGATGTACCCTGCTACAAAATGCTGATTTTCCATAGTTTTTTGTATGTTTACCAGAGGGTAATGGATCTAATGGAAGGATGAGCATATCCCAAGGGGTTAATCCCAGTCCTAACTGAGTTTTGACCTGACCTACCCGACTAACCAGTCTACCGACAAACAGACTGGAAATCTCGACTATCCTCCAGTACTCAAACGTGGCAATTGGATATCTAAAAATGGAGGTTTGAATGGGAAAATCGCGTGTGTGGGATTTCCATTGCCATGTTTGATTGCCATTGCCTGAGGTATCAGAACTTGCCGATTTTCAGGGGCACTGACTTTTCCACCAACAAAAATGGTATAAAAGTTTCCAGCAACAAACTTTTCCACTGACTTTTCCACCAACCTGCCGCAGTTTCAAATGACCCTTGTTGGTTGCGCGAGTTCTGTCCCCTTTTTTTCATGTGGCAGCTTCCGGGATTCCGCCACCCTCTGGTTATGTCAAACAAATAGCTATGGTTTAAAAATGGCCATAGAAATACTGAGTTTTCCCATTAAACATGGTGATTTTCCATAGTTATGTTAGTTTACCAGAGGGTAAGTTGCAGAAAGGAAAATTGAGAATTCAAGCAACCCTTGGGACTCGCATTGGTTTTTAGAATAATTTAACTTGTTGTTTTGAATCCCAATGGGTTTAGGTTTTTGTCTTAAAACAACCCTTCCCCCCGTTGAAGAATTTATCCTATAAATGTTTGTGATCGAATGATTTGGGGCCCATATGGTGGAAGTTGATGTACGGGTCCTCCGCGACCATTCCGTTTTCTCGTTGAAACCCGCCTTTTTCTTCGCCAAATCCCCCTGCGTTTACTTTCTAAATCGCCACATTTGGTGATGAAATCCCTCATTCTCTTTGGTTGGATGAGCCCCCATCCTTGGTGATTGAATCATATTAAATCATGATTTAAATGAGATTAAAACATATTAAATCCCATTTCTTGCTTGGCACCTGCCATTTCTTCATGCCCTTCGTGCCCATCTGGCTTCCCTACGGCTTGTTGGAGTAGCTCGGCTGCCTCGCGAACCTTGGAGTCCTTGGAGTCCTGGAAGGCCAAGGCTAGAGAGATGGCGAAGCCTGGAGAAACCTGGTGAAGGAATGAGTTTTATGATGTGTCTCAACATGGAGATATATCCACCATGTTTAGCCATAGGAAAATGGAGCTTTATGGCTGGGAAAACCATAGGAAAACCATAGGAAAACCATAGGAAAATGGAGGTTTACCCAACCTGGTAAACTAACAGTTTGCTATGGAAAGATCCACCATTTTGTAGCTGGGTAAATCAACTATTTCTATGGCCATGTTCTGCAAATATCTGCTCTGGTTGGTGGTATACCTACCCCTCTGAAAAATATGAAAGTCAATTGGGATCATGACATTCCCAACATGTGGAAAGTCATAAAATTCATGTTCCAAACCACCAGCATAAATCAAAACAGATGTTCATAGAGAAACCATGCCCTCCGTGAAATGAGTGTTTTTGCTATTAACAGTTGATTTTTCCCAGAAGACATGATGGGATAAGAAAGTGGTGTTAGTCAATCAAACCTGTTGTTTTCACCCAAAACCCGAACCACTAAAATGTGGATGATTTGCATGATTTACCCTCTAGTAAACTAACGTAACTATGGAAAATCACCATTTTTAATGGGTAAATCCACTATAAACGGCCATTTTTAATAGCTATGTTAGTTTACCAGAGGGTAATTCAGAAACAAACCTAACCAACCATCATCGAAGATTCCGCACCAAAAATGGCTGACAGACACATCAGTATCAGCGCATGGGCGCACAACTCACCATTCCTGGCCCTTAAAAAAACACCACATGGCTAAACTCAGCTACCCTGCCAGAAGTTTTGCTTTACCCTCTGGTACTCTAAGATAGCTATAGAAAATGGACCGTGCCTTTATCTGGTTTTCCATGGCTATGTGAGATTACGAGGGGGTAATCCATCCAGCCATCCAGCATTGCTTAAAATCCCATTTGTTCTGCTTTCCATGTCTGGATCACATTCTTTTTTTGGAAGTTCCATCCCGATTAACCCCATATTCTGCGAATTGAATCCAAACTAATGTGGCAAACCTGCCATAAACTATCCCATTCACCCACGACTGGGCCACGGTCAGGGTCATCAAACATATCATCCCAAAGAACTTAGGATAGTGACTGATAGTGACCAATGTAATACCTCATCATTTTCCATATCATTGTACTAAAGCAGCCCATAATTATCATAATTCTCCGACCTAACATTGGGTATACCACATTATCAGTAACTATAAATGGAGGTATTAACTGTAAAATCACCTGCAATTTCGGAATTTTCCAGCAAACCACGGCTATGATTGCATACCGGAGGCTAACTCCACTAATTATCCCAGTCATACCTCATGACTATTAAACCATATGTTGTTGCCATATGAAACCATGGTTACCGGGGTCAATCCCCTCCAAAACATCCCCTTAGGTATCCATGATTCCATTATTATCAAGGATTCACCAGTGTTTCACCAGAAATTTACCAGTGTATCCCTGAACAAATCCCAGTAATATCTCTATGAAACCATATTACCCTCTGGTTCCAACTAACATTTTAAGCTATATATTGCCATGGCCATAGAAATAGTGGATTTAGCAAAATGCAAAGGATCTGGATCTTTCCAGTAACCGTTAAACTGTAACAGTTTACCCCAGGTTTTTCCCCAGGTTTTTCCCTGGTTTTTCCCCATTTTCACCATGGATTTTCCTCCAAAAACCCACCGTTTCACCCGCCTCCGAGAACTCCCGGAGTTGGTTCTTCTCGGCCTGTTGGGCCGCCGCTTCGATGAGTCTCCTGAGGCGGCAGTCCCTGGCCGGTGCCCAAAAAAATGAGTGTTGTCAATCTATAAGATGTATAGAAATGTATAGAAATGTAGAGAATCTAATATAGATATATCATGGATATACTAATCTATATACTAATCTACAATCAAATCTATCATATATCTATATTTGCGTGAATCGATTTCCGTTTGATTGATTTAGGGCAAGTCTCTATGATTCCTTTCATCCAAGTCCTGGGTTTTGTAGCTAGTTTGGAGGCTCTAAACCATCGATCTGGGTTTCTCGCGACTATGAATTTAGATGTTTTCCAGGATATTAAAAGTTTTCCAAGGAATGTGGCAACCCCAAAAATCGTCACCATCCCCAATAGAGGTATGATGCAAAATGACCGCCTTCCCAGCTCCTGGCACTTTCAGTGTGAGCCACGTGCGCTGCCACCGCATCCTCTGTAAAAAAAAACAACGATGAATTGAATCATCCAAAAAATCGCATTGGATGATATTAGATTCTTAGATGTTCAATGTGATGATATATAATATTCTATAGATTCTTAGATGTTCCTGATAAAGCAAAAAAGGGCCTATTTTCCCATCGAATCACCAATCAATGTGCGATTTCGCTGCGCCCGAGGAACAGCTTGAGAAAGGCTGGGCGTGCTCTCAAAGACCGAAGCCGACGTGGCCTGGTGGATTCTCATCTCACCGAAGCCCCCGAAGACTGGGAGATTCTGGGAGATTTGGAGGTTACCTTACTGAAAATTACATCAAATTCTAGGTGCACCATATTTTACAGCCCAAGATTCATCATTTTACGGGTTTTGTTGTTGCCTAGAAAAGGTGAATTTCGATGATTTTGGCCCAAAAAAATGACCATGGCCTTTAAAATGCTACGATTCGACATTGTGTCAATGGTAATTTCAGGATCCAACAGATGGAGCTACGAACTACCTACGGTAGTACCATATATATAAGGCTATATTATATAAGGCTATATTTTCTGGAGATATTCCCTTATAAACATAGGCCTTAATTATATCGGCCAAAAATTGATGGTATATAGGTAGCTCCTATCGTTCTCTCCCATGAACCGACCATGGGAAGCCAGCTACAAGCTATGGTGGATCTTTCCATAGTTCTGTGGCTGTTTACCAGGAGGGTAAATTAAAATGCTCTAATTCACAAACCCGAAACAAGTCCATTGGAGCATAGTTGCCCTCACAAACCAATCATATCAAGTGTCGTCGCAGTGAGGTCGTTGTTGCTTATCCGAACAGAATCAGACAAATGAAATACCCTCGAGCTGAACAAAATGAGCATTTGAATCATTGGAATGGAAAAATCATCGAACTTAATGAGGGATTGTCCAGCAAGCCATGTTTGATGACACCATAGGGCCTTAGGGTAACCCATGGTACCCAAATCCGACCCGGCTTCCATGTTGGCGCCTGCACGGCCGAGGCATGGGTCACATGCGCGGAACTCTCCGCCGGCGCGTTCTCGTACCTTCTGGGAATTCCAGCCCAAAAAGGGAACCATGGGCATCCTATTGATCACCATGGATTTTCCGCATTTTGGTCTCACCACCGCATTGAAAAAAAAACCGTTGGCGAATTCGAAGCTCCACATATCAACTGCAGCGATATGTAGCGGCACTTTTTGGTGACCCCCCAGCCCACCCCAAGCGCCACAGCGGGTCACACGATGTCACCTCCGCTGCTCCACTGCTCCGCGGCGCTTTGGATCAACTTCTCCGCATCTGAGGTCTGGGGACCTCGGCCGTGGTGCGGTGTGGCATCAGGACATCGCAGACATCGCACCAGGTGTCAGATTTATGGATGAGATTTACCACCTGGTAAACTAACATAGCTATGGAAAATGGCCATTTATAGTGGATTTTCCCATGAAAAATTGTGATTTTCCATAGCTATGTTAGTTTACCAGAGGGTACGGGATTTTAATGGATTTGATGTCATCAGTTATGGTTCAAGGATGATTATTTTGAATTTGTTTGGGAAGATACAAAAGTATACTCAGGCTCGTGATGGTGCCAACTGGGTTGAGCACTGGGAGGGCCCAACCAGGTTTTATGAACTACCCAGTGACTAGCTCACATCGTCTCTTATTTCTGATCAACTCCTGATGGTCCTGATGCTGATATGTTTGTCATGGTCTTCATACATATCCACTGATAATGGCAGCCAAATGACAAACCCCGTCTAGGTTGGCTACTTATACAACTTTAGAAATGCTGAGTATCCCTTCATTGCGATATGGTTGACCATCGGACCATCATTCCACCTCGCCCAAAAGAAATCGCTCAGCGGCCATTTCTGTGTAGCACATCTGCCTGGGCTGAGGTTTCATGTTGGATTCGGTTTCTCCTCGGACACTTCAAATATCTTCCAACTTTGCTCAAACAATTTTATGTAACAAAGCAACCATGCATTCATCTAAAGTCTAAAGAAACCCTAACATTTGTTCAGGAGAGCGCCTAATTGTTGCTCTAAAGTTCAACAATTAACCCAGATCTGGATATTTTGACATATAATATATATAGAGAGAGAGAGAGAGATATTGATAGACAGATCGATAGGCAAATGCCGATCCACACTCCCAACCTCATCCTCATATTCCCCAAAAAATCTCAACTGTTGGAACGGTTGTTGAGTCATGTTCCGGGGCTCTAAAAACTACCTCAAGTCAAATATCTCAGATCCACTACCTCAAATCCACTACCGGTTGTCTCTTTTCTACTCATCTTTTCAAATCTGCGAAAAAAACAAACAAACTCCAAATCCCATCAAAATCATCAAATCTCCGGCCTTGGAGGCTTCCGGCTGACTTTCCCATGCCATGGACGCCGCATTCACACCGCAGGCCACGGCCACGCTCTCGGCCGCCGAGGCGTCGGCGGAGCGGCGCTGCGGCTGGCTTTCCTCGGGAAAGCATTTCCGGAAACGCTGGAAATTACCCTCTGCATGGTAATTTAACATAGCTATTGAAAAGGGCTATTTATACAGTTGATTTACCCATTGAACATGGTGATTTTCTATAGTTATTTTAGTTTACCAGAGGGTACCCACAAAGACTGGTCGATGGTTTCATAAACCTACTGGTTGATGGTCGAGCCCTACCCCTCTGAAAAATATGACTTCGTCAGTTGGGATGATGACATTCCCAATATATGGAAAGTCATAAAAAAAATGTTCCAAACCACCAAGCAGCTTATAAACCATCATAAACCCAACTGAATTTATAGCCCTTGGGGATCGTGGAACTGGGTCGATGTTGGTCAATAGTTTCAGTTTCCCATGGTTTCCCAACGGGGCTGCTTTGAGGGTCAATCTTGAAACGCACCCTGAGTGATAGAACAAACATGAACGAAGACATATGGCAGTGTGTCAAAACCTTGTACCCCTAGTGAACATCAATATAGCTGGTAAATGGATGTTCATCCCCCTAAAAATGGTATCTATAGGTATTGATCCATACCCATATGATATCAGCATATCATTCATGCAATTGGGCTGTTTAACAGACTTGTCCGCCCTCAGAAACAACACTGAAGAATTGAGAGCATCACCATGAACATCACCATGGTCATCATTATCACCACCGCCATCATTTTTGCGAACGCCGCGGTGTATGCCAAGCCGCAAAAACCGTGGGGGCGGCGGCGGCCGCTTGCTCGATGAGCGCCCTGCACACAACAGTTGGGCATGACGGCGTAACGTATGGGATGCTGCCCCACTCAAGGCATCCGTTTCCGTTGCCAATCTTCAAGATCCTCAATGGGTTGGAGGGGAACATTCTACAGGAAAACGGATGGTTCTTATTCCTCATAGGGGTCCTGCAAAGTTTCCCGTGCCCTTCAAGAAGAAATTAGCTTGGTATGAAATATTCCCCCATGAAAGTTGTGACTAGTTGAGCCACTAGACCCAATAGACCCTCTCGACGCTACCCCAGCAGAGTTCAATCATCTTGACTAAGATGAATGCACCCAGGATCAGGTATCACACGCACCATCGCGTCTGTCGAGCCACATCATTGATTCCATGAAAACAAGATGAAAAGTGACAAAAGTGCACTTCTTCTTTTCTGCATGCGCTCAGTTGCGCCATCGAAGCGCTTCGATGCTGACGCTCTTTGTCGCCTAGCCACTGGTCGTCATTTGGTCGTCATCTGTGATATCTGTCATCACATTAAAACCTGTTTCATCGTCTGTTGTCTGTCCTTCCGCAATGCCTCCTTCTTCCTCAACGGATTCCTCGATGCCGTCCAACTCTTGTTCTCTGGGGCGAGCTATGTGATTTGCATCAAATGATGACCTGGTTGGTGGTATACCTACCCCTCTGAAAAATATTAGTCAGTTGGGATTGCTATTCCCAGGATATATGGAAAAATAAAAAATTGCTGCAAACCACCAACCAGTGACGAATGCATCCGGAAAAAAATCGGCCTCTCTGGGTCGTCCATCACTTGAGGGCAGTGCAAGGTGATATAAGTTTGCCTGGAACACATGTAGCTCCGAGAGGCCCCGGGCACGCGAAAGAGCATTGGATGGCGAAAGTAGCACCGGCGTTCAATTTCGGATGGGGGAAGGTTGATGACATTTTGAATCATTGTTTCAATCCTATCCCAATCGGTCGGCCGGATAAATCTGCGCAGGGTTGGCATGCCTGATTCGATGGTGGGTGCCCATGATTGACGATGGAAGCTTAAACGAACTTCCTTGACATCCAGAAGTCCAGTCTCATTGGTAAACAACAAAGCAATTTCCATGAGCTCTTCACAGGTATCCACAATTTCCGTCTCTGAGCTTCGCGTACAAGAGGGAGCTGTCGAGGCAAAATTTCTTGGAAGTGCTCTGGCTCCGGCTTCTGATGCGTCGGGTGGTGGCTTTTGTTCTGGATCCTCTTTCATGGCCAACAAACCTCCCGGAACCGCAAATGGCCAAATAGCGGAAGAGTCAGCCGAAAAGATATATGTTTCCCCACAGCCATTTTGGAAATAGATAACAGATCACATTAGATAAGCGTGAAACTTCTTCCCAATGATTTAAAGAAAATATACATGATAGCGGCTATATACATGATTACCCTCTGGTAATTTAACGTAGCTATGGAAAATCACCATTTTTGATGGGAAAACTCACTATAAATGGCCATTTTCAATAGCTATGTTAGTTTACCAGAGAGTACAACATACTACAACAAGATGAAATTCATCGATGTGAAACTGGAGACGAGAAGCAATAGTCGGCCGAGTCCTGACTGGGAATCCTGGTGTGGAAGAGATCCAACGAAACGGGACCATCTGCTCCCTGCAGTGAAACCCTCAAGCCTCGTGGTATACCTGGGGTGCTCATCTCAGACGGATCTTGTGCATGTAGGAAATTCAAAAAATTCAAACGGCTTTCCGGATCCAGGAAGAGGTCCAGGAAGTTGCTCTCAGACAGCTTCTTCTTGGACTTCAACAGCCGCTCCAAGCAGCTGGCATCATCCAGGATATAACAGCTGCTTCGATCCAAGAGGAAATCACCATCGCAGACTCCACGCAGGACGTGTCGAAATCCCAACATCAAGGAGGATGCGCTGCCAGAATTTTGTCTGGCTGCGATGTTAGATCGAATGTTGTGGATAACGAGCACAAGAGTTATTGCCACCACAAAGTGACTGGTCAGAGTTGAGAAAATGATGATGGGAGTTAGTTTCTCAAAGCCAATGAGGAACCAGAATCTGAGGGTGAAGACTACAGATTCGCTAATGTACAACGTCAAAATCACCTTCAAATCGATCAGAACAACAGCCAGAAGAAACAGGAACACGACGAGGAGCTTCTCTTGACACAAAAACACCACTAAATTCGTCTCCAAGGCAACGCCCATCGAATACAGGAAATGACAGCAGCCGAATGTGAATGTGACATATCGGAAATGACGATTCGTTGTCACGTTCCCTTCCGTAAAGATATGTCCAAAATATCCAATCAATGAGGCTATCAACTCAGAGAAGGGTTCATAGCTTGGATGCTGCATCAGCCTCCAAAGTGCTGTAACAGCAAACAGGAACGCCAAATGGAGCCCAACTTTGTTGAAAAAGCTGAGCATGCGAAGCCGCGTTTGAAGCAACTGATCATCAAAACGCCTCTGTTGATCAACTTGACGTTGAGGGATCAAAATTTCCTGTGGTGCGATCATCTCCTTGAAATAGTCCAGTGCCACGAAGAGATCGGACATGGTAAAAGCGGCATGCAAAATTGAAAACGAGAGAATTCCTGTCACTGTGACACCGAGGTCAATAGCAGGTTGAAACATCGCTGCAGTCGCCCGGCGAAAAAAATCACTGCCACTGAGCTGCTACTGTACTGGCGCAGGAGCCAAAAAGTGCACTTCTTCCCAAATCCCATTTGTGTTCTTGCCGGTGCTCCATTCGACACTGTGAAGCCTCATTTCGTGAGAGAACAAAACATTACTGGTGCAACCCCAAATGTCACATTTGATAGGCAAAGAGAGGGTTGGAAGACTGTTTTCCCCTAATACTGTGTGACCCCAGTTCTTTGTGGGTTGAGAGCCACGTCATTCCCTCTGATAAACTACCATAGCTACTAGAAATCCTACCATAGCTACTAGAAATCACCATGTTTTGACTGGTAAATCATCAATAAGCCATCTATATCCATCTATACCATAGCTATGTAGCAAATTCGTGGCGGCTCCCAGTCGAATCCCCACATTTTCCGACGCTTCGGCACCAACGGCAACCCCCCGGTGCCACCTGGCTGCCGCCGTCTCTCCAGCATAGCCATAGCCACCGGCGTCCGCGTGGCCGCGCTGCGAGGGACGACTCTCAAAGACTGTCGCAGCCTAGCGGATGGTTACCATGGTTTACCCCTGCTATAAGTATGGTTGGTTAATGGTTACTAAAGGTTAATAATGGTTTTCTTGTGGTTAATGATGGTTAATCATTGGTATATAATCAATGGGAGATCTTCAGGATCCAACAGATGGAGGTACGTTAGTACCATATGTTTGGCCATATTTTGTGGGGATATTCCCTTACATAAGCCTTAAAAATAGGCCTTATATATGGTAGGTACCTCCAATTTAGGTTCCTGAAATGGCCATTGACATTACCATTTGGGGATGGTTGGGATAGTTCCGCCCATCAAAATGATGATCTTAAGGGTGGTTTATGGCTGGGTTTTACATGGTTTTACCACATTCACTATCTTGACTCATGTGGGAAAGCTGAGAGTAGTTACCCTCTGGTAAACTGCCACATAACTATGGAAAATCACCAATTTTAATGGGAAAACTCACTATGTCAATGGCCATTTTCAATAGCAAACTGTTGACATAACCAGAGGGTAATACCTATCGTGAAAATCATCCCAAGCAGGGGTATGCCCAAGAAAAAACCGCAATGGGCGATAATTTGTCCCACCTGGTACCAGCTCGATCCTGAGAATTCCACTCTTCAGGGGCATGTCGTCTCCCAACCCGAAAAAACTCATGGCAGGGTCGTCATGTTGGTTGGAGGGAGGGTAGCTATTTCCGCCATGTATATATATATATATATGTGTGTGTGTGTACATATATATTTTACATAAGTTTGGGGCTTCCAGGTTGCCGGTAGATATCTATGATAGTAAATAGTGTGCGCAACCTTGGCATATCCTTTTGCAATCAGCTGGGATATGTTGGGATACAGCTTACTGGTTGGTCATAAAAACTATCCTGAAAAATCATCCTAGTGGCGTCCCGTTGTGGTGGTTGCAACTACCAAGAATGAGTCAGAAAAATGGCGCATGTTGCACAGGTTGAACATTGATATGACATGTTGGACACTGAACTGGAAAAAAAAAACACTGACATCCATTTTTTGCCAGCTTTTTTAAACATCCAACTTCAAATCGGGAAACTCAATTGTCCAAATCAAGGGACAAGTGATGATGTCCACCCAAAACAGTTCTTGGAGTCAGCTCACCTGACTCGGCCCCCAGCCCCCACCTCGGAAGCCTGCGGCACAGAGGCACACTGCCCCGCCTTGTACTCTGCAGTGCCTTGTTTCGCGAGGCGTCTGCGGAGCTCTGCGGAGGGGGGGGTACATCAGATATTTCGGGGTGGTTTTGACCGGGACGACGACAGATTTTGGTATACCTAGTGATGAGAAAAGATCAGAATGAGAATGACAGTTGTGTCAACATACTGAGGAGAGAAAGAAAAAGAACCAAAATAGTGGTGAAGAATAATGGTAATGGCATTCCATTATCATCATCAAAGCCAATCAAAATGGAAGTGTAACTCGTCCAAATCAAAATGATCAAAATTATCGTCCGATCAAAATGCGAATGGGAATCTCTATCGTCCTATGTTGATAAGCCAGCGAACGATGCGAAGCGCTTTCGAAATAGGTTGGAATGAAGACATCCAATATAATATATATATATATATATATTACATTATATTATATTGTGGAATATCCATGTGTTGGATTGCCAACATGAAACAACCATTTAGGATTGCCAAGGCAGCCAGTGTTTTCACACGTTTTCACACAAGCACCAGAGGATCATCACTGATCAATGTTCAGATGTTCAAGTCGACTTGAACCCGTGACGCCGTGAGTTCCCAGGCAACTCAGGCAATGTATCCCAGGACACATCGAAGGATGTTCACTATGTTCACTACAAAAGGTGGTTCAAAACCTCCATAAACCTCCTGTAAACTTTGAAAAATTGTTCAACACCCAAGGATTCCATAGGTGCACAGGTTGCGGCAACGACATTCAAAACCATCTCGCCAAAATCCTCCGCCCTCTTTTCCTTGATTCCGAAACTCGCGCCGTGCCCACGAAGCGTTGCTTAAAGCAACGCTTGACGCGCAACGACTACAGCCGCGTGTCGACCACGTGGGTGAAACATCTACCGTTTCCGGATGGCTATTGGGGGGCCAACCCCCGCGGAACTGCAGAACATTTGGCTAAAAAATGGGACCCCAGGTGCTACAAAATGGCCAAAAATGGCATGATTTCATATGACTTCCCCCTGCTTTGCCGTGACTCAAAAACTCAGTTGATGCCTGCTGGCCATATTGGCACCGCTGCATCTCAGGTGTCAATGTTCTGCCTTTATGCTCGACCTGTGAACCGCGCGTTCGAAAAAAAATCTGGGTGAAGCCGCTTGGAATGTCTCCCAGTTGCTGGCGACTGGTGCCATTTAACATGGATTTAGCCTCTGGTAAATTTAATATAACGTAGCTATGGAGAAAATGGCCATAGAAATACTGAGTTTTCCCAGCTACAAAATGGTGGATCTTTCCATTGTTTTTTGTAACAGTTTACCAGAGGGTAAACCCAAAACATCGGGCCAAACATCCCACGGTTAAGCAGCCAGCCTGCTGGATGATGCGGAACGTTGAGAAAGCGAGAAAGCCCATGAATACAAGATGAATATTTATGGGAAAACCATAGGAAAATGGTGGTTAATAGTGGTTAATGATGGTTAATCATTGGTTAATAATAATACTGGTTGGTGGTTGAGCCCCAATCCCTCTGAAAAATGATGGAGTGAGTTCGTCAGTTGGGATGACATGATGATGACTTATCCCCAATATCATGGGAAAAATCATCCAAATGTTCCAAACCACCAACCAGTTATATATGAATAGTTATATCCATAGGGTTTGTACGTTCGTTATATTACTTATATCCTCCATAAGCCGAAATATTTCACCAAGTTAGGTTTGTGCGTCAACTTGGCTGTTTGGAACCCACAGGATGCCACCATCATAAACCTCCCCTTTCCCACAACAGTATCTACATATATCTACAGTGGAAGAAATCCTAACCTTGGATGGTAACAATGGAATCTAAAAACCACCAATAACTGGTGGTTTCTTCCATGTCCATATCTTCCTGCCACACCTTACCCTCTGGTAAACTAACATAACTATAGAAAATCACCAATTTTAATGGAAAACTCACTATAAATGGCCATTTTCAATAGCTATGTAACAAATTACCAGCCTTACCAGCCCTTGTTTCATCCTGCCTCGCGTGGTTGCTCCTCAGATTGCTCGCTAAGGCCTGATCCACCTTGGGCTTCGGCGGCTGCACGGGCGGCGGCGTGGGGGGCTTCACGTAGAGCCGCCGGTTCAGCTTGCGAATCTGGCAGATCTCCGGCGTGGCCTCGGCAGATCCCCAGGAAAATCATGGTCAATTTGAAGCCATTCCGATGGTTTTGGGGGGTGTTACTGGAAAATCATAGGAAATCATTGGGAAAATGATTTCCTAATGGAAAATCACGGAAAATCAGTTAGAAGTTGAAGTATCGAAGTTTTAGATAACCATGAAAATTATGGGAGTTGAGCTATTTTTGAATTGGATTGAATCATGAAAAAGTTGGATTTTTTTTGTGACAACAAATGGGATTTGATGCGACATTCAGGTATGGGATTCAACCTATCACACTAGTGTGGAAGTCTCTAATGAACAAAAATGTAAAAACCACAAATTTGGGATCTGCAAAACACCTGGAAGGTGCTGATGTCTCCGATCTGAACAAACGTCTTTCTCCCATGTGGAAGAGAGTTTTTCTATCCCAATATCCCAAAACTCACGGTCTTCGGATCAAAATCCCTTAAAGAATCAAACTAAGCCTTCCAAGTCCCTAAGTCCCCAGTGCCCATCCAACATCCACTTTGCTTTCGACATCAACCCCACTACTTTTTGGCCGGTTAAAACATGGTTTCAACATGTCAAAAAAACCCGCCTTTTTGTTGGTGGAAATCCATCCGCCATCCGGCCGACCTTCTCTTTGGCGGCTTCATGGACTAAGATGGGATCGCTCCAGCACTTGTTGGCCTTCTTCATGGCCTGGTGCCACACAAATCTTCCGCAATGGGTGCCATGAATGGGTGCTTTGTGGGTGCCAAAAATTGGGTCACTTTTTATGGCAACCTATATGGCAACCTATGGCAACCATGGGAAGTTAAACCCGCAGAAGTTGAACATATACAACACCTGTAACTACGTAACTACGTACGTTAAAAGATTCCACTTAGAACCGGAACTGCACTTCCTTCAGAAGGGATTTTTTAATGGTGCTAAGTTCGGCGAGCTAAAAAAAACCGAACGAAGTGCGGAGGTTAAAAAAAAACTGGGGTGTCTTCATCCATGGTAGATGTTCCATTGCCATGTTGGACTACCGGAGAGTTTTCACCATTTTATAGGGATATACCATCTGGGAAACATACAAAAAACTATAGAAAATCATGGGAAAACCCATGGGAAAACCATGGGAAAATGGGGATTTATATGGAAAGATCCACCATTTTGTAGCTGGGTAAATCCACTATTTCGACTGGGCCATGTTCAATAGCTTTTTGTAAGTTTACCAGAGGCTAATGGGAACATCATAGGGGATCGATCTTGGGGTGCTAAAACCAACAAGATGATTTTTCGGACCGATTTTTCGGCTTGGAAAGCCACAGGGAATCCTATTGTTGCTGAGCTATCCCCTCTTCAAAAAAAACAAAGCTCCGATGTTGGTGTCATTTAGGTCAACCCAGAATATCCCCTTTACATTTCATTATATTCTGAGTAATGGGTATTATTATTATTATCCCATATTGACAAATCATAATCCCATCTCCATTCATTGTATTAACCACCATTATTGGATAAATAAATAGCTCTTTTTGGGATGGGTCAAAATTGCCAGTTTCGTGGGGCCCTTGGAACATAATCATCACAAATAGCTGGCGGAATACATCATGTGGGAAAATTGTGATAACAAGTGATAATACCACATGTGTCCACGCAGATGTGTATTTATACACATGTCTATACACATATATTTATCCTTGTGAACAAAGAGGACAACTCCTGTAACTCTCGTGAAATAAATACATCATATACCCTCCAGTAAACTAGCATAGCTCTGGAAAATCACCATGTTAAGATAATTTCCTCGGGAAAACAATGGATTTCCAAAGCTATGTTTAATTACCAAAGGGCAATATCATAAATCTTCACTCACTTCACCTGGACACATGGAACTGCAACTTGGTGAAAAGCACCCCAGCAATCCAGCCCAATCCAGCCCAATCCAGCCCAATCCACAACCCCCCTGCCTTCATAAAGACTTGGTGCCCCGTGTTGGTATATCTCTTCTCTTTGAGTTCCTCCAACCCACTGATGGGTTGCTACCGGAGAAAATCATCGGAAACTGCCGAAAACTGAAAAAATCTCAGCCAGGGCAGCGAATCCATGGCTTTTTTGATGTTGGGAAACTGTTCGGAAACCTCAAAATCCATGGCTAAAAATCCTCAGAATCTCGGAAAATCCAGCGGAAACCCATGGCTGCCATCGCTAAAATGACCACTTTTTCCATGTTCATTCGCTGGGTTTCCCATGCGTTTTTCAGAGACCCAGTGGCCCAACTTTCCATGCCCAAAACCATGACCAAAATCGACAAAAAGTGTCGAAGAAAATCAGGTCCAACCAACAAAAAATCGAGCATGGCAAGAAGCAGTTCTAGCCAACAAAACTCACGTTTTGTCTTAAAAAAACAGTAGCATGTCACATCTAAAATGGGATTAGCTCTGTTTATAAATCCATAAGCCCACATGTTTATCCACTAAAATGGGATAAATCCACATCATCCATTATGTGTAATTTAGATCAATGGGATGTGCCACTTTCTTACCCACCCAAAATCCCATGGCATTGACATCATTGACACATTCCAACCCAGCGATGTCGGACATCCTCGTCACCCATGAGGTCTAAGGCCAGCTGAGTGCGACGATGCACTTGACCCAAGCGACGTTTGGCCTGATCTTCCCAGTTGTCCTCGGTTGAGTCGTCGACAACGAAACTTGGGAAATACTTGGGAAATGCTTGGGAAATGCTTGGGAAATGCTTGGGAAATGCTTGGATCTAGAAAGTGATGGTGAAAAAAATGGTGAGATGCATTTTAAACATGTTGGTAGAGATGGTCATGCCTGACTCAGGGAAAATGGCTGGAGAATGGTTGACATCTCGGAGAAAAAGTTGAGAAAACACCACTGCAGAGTTGGAAAAGCTTGGAGAACTCTAGGGCTAAACGGCTAAAGGTCATAGTTCATATTGGCTAATGGTCGGAGGATAATTATCAAATAGGAAAACATTACGATTTTCCCATTTGTCCTCAGAGTTGTTTTTACTGGTGAATGGTTTGAAAAATGGTTGGCTAAGGGCCAATGAGACGCTATTTGGCAGTTGTCTTCCGGATTTTTTGCAGAGTTGAGTGCATGGTAGGTCTTGTAGGTTGACTGCCGAATGGTTAGGTAGTGCTTGGTTGATAATCGGATCATGGCACTGAAAATGGCGTTAGATTCTCCCACTTTGAAGAGTTTCACCCATGGAAACTGGCAATTTCCAACACGCAAAAATGCGGAAAAATGTTTAGATCAGGCAAAAATAAGGGTTCGCGATGGGAAAAATATATTGGTTCGAAGGTCAATGCTTTTGGGCACACCCCATGAGCCCCTGATCCAAAAACTTGGCATGGCATGGATAGTGTTCCATCGTTTACTTCTCAATGGATTCGTCATCAACAACAAAATCAACCACAGTAATGTCAACCCCGGATTAATAAACCATGGTTTATTAATTAGGGGGGTACTCCTCCAATCGTCATAATCCGATACTTTTTTATGGTACCCTCCCAATTAAACAGCCGTAAACGGAATTTATGAATCCAGGGTTGACATTATTGTGTTCCCTAAGTTATTATAGTGGTTTGTAGTGGTTAAATATAACTGGGAACTATGATGATAGTGGTTATATGTTCCCTAGTTATTATAGTTATTATAGCAATGATGATGATATAATGGGAACTTACTTACTAAATTTTATATCATCATCATTGCGTATGCCATACAAAATCCATACGCCGAGCCACGTTCAGGGCGCCGAGCCGTGCCACGCGCTCGGCCTCCACGTTGCGGAGGAACTCCGAGAAGACGTCCGTGCGCTCCTCGGTACACCGGTCGCGGCGTAAGCCGTCGCGGCGAGGAACGCGTCGTCGTTTTTTGGGAAGGGAAAAACCCATGGAAAACCCATGGAAAAACCCAGCAAAATCAAGGAGTGAAGCCACCAAAATCATGGGAAAATCATGGGAAAAATGGTGCTAAAATCTATGCACCAACAATGTGTCAGATGGGGATGTTTTATGAGGATATGAACGGGGATATAAACGAGACACGTACAGTATGAGTTTGTCTCGCGATTGAGGATCTACCCACTAATTTTTGGCAATGGAACATGACTTTTTAACCATGGGAATCCATGGGAGTTGTTGGTTTTCCTATTTTTTGCGACATCTTTGACATCTTCGATTTGGACCCACAAAGATACTTCGGGACTTCAACCAGCCAAAATCGGATTTGAATGGGGAACCTGGCAACTGGTAAAAATCATGCAAGGTGGTGTCCCATGGTTAGCTAACTTGGTGAACACTTCTCCAATTTCATCAGGTTTTACGATACATACATTGCACGGGTTCCCTTTGGGCTTGTAAATCAGGGTTCATCACTGCGGGGCACCACCTTGTGGTGAATTTATGTAAAACTTTCTGGTTGGTGGTTGAGCCCCACCCGTTGGGATGATGACTTATCCCCAATATGATGGGAAAAATCATCCAAATGTTCCAAACCACCAACCAAATGGAAGGGTTGTACCCTCTGGTAATTTAACATACCTATTGAAAATGGTGATTTATAGTGGATTTACCCATTCAAAATGGTGGATCTTTCCATAGTTATGGGACAGTTTACCAGAGGGTAACGTATCTTACCATCCAAAAACACCATTTTTCGTGGTAAACCCATGGTCAAACGCCACAAAAAATCGCCATCGCCGCGCCTCCACGACCCGCGGCCGGAGGTTCACCTTCACCGGTGCAGGGCGTTGCGACTCAGCGGGTCCTGGAAGGACTTGAAAAAATCGACCAAGTGGGATCTTAACCTCCGGTTATGTCAAAATAGCTATTGAAAATGGCCCATTTATAGTTGATTTACCTATTAAAGATGGTGATTTTCCATAGCTATGTTAGTTTACCAGAGGGTAACAAGTGAAGAAAATGTATAAACACTGGAAAAGGGATAAGTCAACGTACCACTAGAATATAAAAATCAACTAGAAATTGGGATCTCAACGAACCAAAAATAGAAATAGAATTATATATATAATTAAATACTTGGGAACTTAACACATGAGAAATATGGACATCAACCGAAAATGTAATGACCCACTAAAAAATGTCCTGGTCACAACAAAAATGTTAATCAGCAAATGGGAAAATTTGTTGGGAACTTAACAAATAAAGAAACATGTTGCTGTCATTGCAATGAAAATAAGAATCATTGGTTAAATGATGTTGAATCCAATTCGTTGTCGGATAAAAATCGCAATGGTTTGCCAGGAACATCAATAAAAATTGGAATCTTCACCAGCAAGAAGTGCAGCAATGGTTTGAAAAAAAAACGAGGTAAATCAATAGATGGCATGGCATTCATTAGGACCAACTGGTGAATCGTATGATGGTCAACAAACAATTCGGTCAGCAACAAATCCAAACAAACTATTGGTGTCAATTTTTTGGATGGGACAAAAATTTGGGTACCAGCCATTTTTCTGTCATGAATCTAGGTTTTTTCACAACTTTTTCCACGTCAAGCCGGCTTTGTTACCCTCTGGTAATTTAACATAGCTATTGAAAATGACCATAGAAATAGTGGATTTTCCCATTAATCATGGTGATTTTCCATAGCTATGTTAAATTACCAGAGGGTAAACCTCCATTTTCCTATGGTTTTCCCATGGTTTTCCCATTAAAACCTCCATTCATCCCATGAGATCTCCAGAATCCCAAGATCGCGATCCGATGATTTCATCTCCCATGGGATCAATCCATGGGAGAAATGTCTTTTTTTTCGGCCGCCGGTAAACTTACAACAAAACGATTGAAAATGGTGATGTTCTAGTTGATTTACCCATTAAAAATGGTGATGTTCTAGTTGATTTACCCATTAAAAATGGTGATGTTCTAGTTGATTTACCCATTAAAAATGGTGATGTTCTAGTTGATT
>Ga0126342_10001070_pt1 | contig 36179 bp, 18 predicted proteins | sample Cyp1metagenome_FD_92528 | JGI IMG/M metagenome (GOLD analysis project Ga0126342, IMG submission 92528) | Coral microbial communities from Lord Howe Island, Old Settlement Bay, Australia - Cyphastrea 1 metagenome | ecosystem: Host-associated > Invertebrates > Cnidaria > Coral ... | reverse complement strand
TTATTTTACCCTAAAGAGGGTTGTTTCGTATAACAACCGAAGACACTATCAACCCCCTGAAAATAATTTTGGAAATTATTTTGAGGAGGGGGGGAGGGGGGGGGTAGTTTAGGTAGGGTAGATGTTTCAACATCTTCAGCAGCCAGCAGTTTGGTCGCAAGCACTCCACTATGGCAGCCATAGATGCCGGCGATCTGGAGGAGGAATCCAAGGCGATGAATGCGGGCGTGTGTCCTTCGATGGGGTATCGAGGTCTACCCCCAAAATGTCTATGTTCAAAGGTAAACCTGGGATTTTGATGGATTTTGGAGGGGCCCTTTTTGTCAGCAAGCGCGGATAAACATGTAAAGCAATGTAAAGACTTCAGGTCTTGTTTGTTTGAGTACCTTGTTGCCCTGCCCTTTAAAATTATAAGCCGGCAACAAAAAGCCGCCATGTCGAATTGGAACCATAGGTCTACAGATGCTGAATTTGTCATTGAAAGGGTAGATGACCGGAGGGTAACCATCCAACCTCTTGATAGAATGATGTTCAAAAGCGGCGTTGGTGAAAAATGGGACGGGACACGCATATTACAGTAATCAATGGTACCCCAAGCAGCCCAAGCATGTTTATACCACCATAGCTATGGGAAATGGCTGTAGATGATTGATCCATTAGACATGGTGACATGGTGGTCCTACCATGCAGCTAGGTCAGATGACCAGTGATGCCCAGAGGTGATTTGCAAGGTTCCAATACGGACTTCTACGACAGAGTTTCCAAAGATGTCAGGTTCAGATGTTTGGTATTGTATGGTTGCTTACGATTACTGTAAGTATATTTAATATTATTTAATATTATGTCATCGTCGTCCACATGTAAAGGTCATTGTAGGAAACATTTGCACACATTCAATGGCCAAACCATTCTATACCTGCAAATTGATTGATATAAGATCAGTGAATAAAAGCACATCTTGGGCTCCATCAGAAAACCTTGGATCATAGTTTTAACATGTTTTAACCAAACATCAGGTTGTCCTTTGAATGTTCCTTACAACCAGTCTGAGAGGTTAAACAACCCATCCAACCGCAAATAAATGTAGCGTCTTTCCTGTTTCGCGTAGTTACAAAAGGAACTTACCTACTTTATCCAAGTCTAGGAATGTTGACGTATATCTAAGTATATCTAAGTAAATCTTCTAAGTATATCTAATTAGTATAATTATCTAAGTATATCTTATATCATCTTGGTAATGTATATTTACAGTAAGTTCATCATCTAGGTATTTCTAAGTAAACCTAAGTAGACGTACCTGGCACACCGGGGCCTTAACGGAAGGCCGTTGTGGCGCATGATACGCAGCTCGGCAGCAAGTCAACACAACATGGAGGTAGAAAACTATCAGTAATTTTCAATTTATAATTATGTTTGGGATTGAATTTCATCCTATATATATATGATCAGTATCAAGAATTCACCATTGTACAATGATCAGATGCTATTCATGTTTATTTACTTTTTAATGATATGTTAACAATATTTTTTTTGTGGGGGGGGCAGGTAACACACAATGAGGTACTATTTAAATATATGTAACTATGATCAGGATGTATCTGAAAATGGGAGGTATACACCGACAGCCAGTGACAGAGAAGGTGAGGGCGAACATCATACCTCCTTATAATCCACCATGGATCATGCAAAACATGTCGTCAAAGTCATTTACATTGCAGATCTTTGTATATAACCATTCAGCGAATCACATGACATTTGTGACCGAAATCACGATAGAATGGGGAACTGTATCTGGTTGGTGGTTTGGAACATTTTTTATTTTTCCATATCTTGGGAATTTCATAATCACTGACGAACTCCATCATTTTTCAGAGGGGTAGGGCTCAACCACCAACCAGGTATTATAATGTACTAACAATAGATTTCCCATATTATCCATAGATTTCCCATAAATGTTCCATACCGTCATGTCACTTCCGCGGGGATGTCACATGTCATGATCCATGATGAACCAAGGTCAGAGCATTTCCAGAAGCTTCTGGGAACGGAAGAGGCTGGTAACGGGTTGGCCTTGCCCGCTAACGTGGTTGGCTGGAAAACAGGATGATGTTTAGCCGGGAAAAGACATACCCTCTGGTAATTTAACATAGCTATGGAAAATCACCATTTTTAATGCGAAAATCCACTATAAATGACCATTTTCCATTGCTATGTTAGTTCACCAGAGGGTAAATCATCCATAAACCTGGGATTTTCCAGCCACGTTTGATGACACAAACGTGAGACTTCTGCCGCCAACAAAGGAGGCTCTTCCAGACCCAGTGGAACGCTGTCGCAAGCGTATACGCCTTCGCAGGCGTGGCGTGGGAACTTTGTTCAATATTTCATTTTCATTCTGCAGCCAATGGGTCTCGTAGCCCGTGCTGTCTTGCAGCAGTTGCCTGAAATTCAGCCCTTTGGCTGGTAATCCGGCAAAAAAGAGCTGGAAAAGCTGGTTGCCGAGTGATACGCAACACAGCCCAGCCAAAGCTTGTCCCGCTCTTCAAGCTGGGACCAGGATCGGAGAACAACCCCCTCGGTCTGCCTCCTCTTAGCAAGGCCTGAAAGCATCGTCACAACCAAGGCTCTGCAAAGGCCAGACGGATACTCTTTTGCACAGGCCGTTTTAAATTGCCCACTCACAGCATCTCTGCCAGCAAGCACTTGTTCTGGTTTGCTCACGCCAGAAAGAGCTTGTGCATGAAGAATGGTAGCGGAGCGAGGCAAACCCATAAGCCTCAGCAGCGTAGGTTTGATGGCTGGAGCACCATACTTCCATTGCTGTATGTGCAATCGCTGATGTCCCGGCGCAGCACCACACAAGCGATGTTGAATGGGGGTACGCCATACGCTAGCAAAGGCATCATCTTCTGGAATCTCTGGGTGTTCAAGGATTGCTGCACCTCCACGCAGTACCACAGCTATTTCAATGCGAAGGTTCGCCAGCATGAGTGCACTTCCTACTGCCAATTGCTGGAGTTCTCGCAAAGTCAAAAAGCCAACGCCCCATGCACGCTGTGCGGAACGGAGAGGTCTCGGCCACCTTGCTCGTAGTTCTGGAGGCGGTCGAATGTGACGCGCTGCGCTCCATGTTTCACATGGAGGTCCAGACAAGACCCCTGCGATGATGCCGGTGGCAACAATGCGATGGAGCGAGTCCAGACCAGGTCCTTGAAGAAGGTCACAATGCGCACCCCCGACCGCGGTGTCAATGGACAACATGATGACCACAAAACCAGGAAAATAATGCTCGATGAGCGTTTCGGCCCAGTCATGGCAATCTCCCTGTCTGCGTCGCCCTGAGAACAGATGAAGAATAAGCAAAGCCTTGCGTCCATCTTGAAGCTCGCAGATAGGAATCCCCTCTTGTTTTGGCCAAGAACAAACCTCAGGGTTAGTTACCGGGCCTAGTAGTTGCTCACTGTGGTCAAAAGCACTGCTAATAGGTTCCAGTGGAAGATGGCGGCGATGGTCAGGCAGAGTCACTGGCTCCGCAGCAGGTACAGGCTCAGGAGGTCGAGCTCTTTGCAGGCGCTCCAGGCGATCCAAAAGGCCAGCAATGGGAAACTCATATATCAGTTCCAAATACTGCTCTTCTATATGAAGCTTGTGATCGACATCCTCAATTTGCTCGATGACATCATACATAGATGTGCGACCCCATAAAGCAAACGCCCACAAGGCATGAGGATATTGCTCTGCATCAGACGCATACTCTTCCACAATTTCGCACCAAATCCAAGTCAAGTCTGAGGAAGGCTCAGAGCTCCACGCATGAGTCGCTGCAGAAATATCTGTGAGAACACGATCACAAATTGCTTCAGAAAGATCTTCTGGAAAACCTGCTTGTCGCCATTCAGTTTGCCACAGATGCCAGTTCTGATGGTGCTGCCGACTCCATCGAGTGGTGATGGTTTGTGGTTGAGGTCCCTGAGCCTCAACACAAGGAAGTCGATGTTGTCCACGGTGAATTGCGGGCATGTCAACTCGTTCTGGTGCAGGTAAAGGATCCAAATGTTGCGATACCCACCAGTAGCAACCATCAGGTTTACGCTTGGAGTACCTGAGGTGTTGTTGAAGACGCTGCGCCGTCCAAAAACACTTTCGGCATCCTTCACATACCCCATTGTATACGAAACGGCGTTCCTCAGAGATGTGCCCATGTTGTTTCCATCGATGGGCTGTCAATCCCTGTACCGTGGAGAAAACTTTTGAGCATGTAGGGCACGGGAAGAAGTCAACAATTGGCTCTTGTTCCGACATGGCTGGAGGATCATCAAATAAAACTCCATGTGCCTGACACATGCTCTTGATATCACGATGCATTCGTGCAACATGATGAATCGTCTGCTCCTGAATGAGAAAACGAGCAACAGCACGACGGATTTGATTCGGCATCTGCGGTGAAGCTTCATGAACCCATTGCAGAATCTCTTCACTTGTCCATGTCAAATTGGGAAAGTCAGGAATCATTGTACTCAGCCATGTCAATGCCTGGCGTATTGCATCAAACCAAGATGTGCGACAAACAGCATCTTCAGCCGTGACAAAATCCCAAACCACTTGAGGTCCGCATCGATGAAGTTGGAGCAGGAACAAGAGACGGTGTTTCGCAAGCCGCACTGCCAAAGGAGGAATATGCCAACACGCACGGAATTCTGCATCTGTGACATTGTCCTCCTTCCAGAAACCCTTGCCTGCAATCTGTCTCTGCCATTTTGTAATGGTAGCTGCCAAAAATTGAAATTGGCGGGCACTCAAAAGGGGCCAACTACCACTGCCGTAAAAAATGATAGGAAGCACAAGAGCATCAAGCAACTTCAAACGAAGTGGAATTCCAAGGCAACGGTTCAAGAAGATGGCTTTGCTCATGCTTCGGTAGGCAGCAGAGGCCTTCCCAACTTTGACTCGAAGGTCCTGTCGTAGATCACAACTTTGCGCAACAACAATACCCAAATGCGTGTAGTGAGTCACGATGTGCAAAGGATCATGTCCTGGAATGTCAAGACGACCGTAGCCATCAATAAAACGAGCTTTTCGTCGTTCAGGGGCTCCTGTGCCTCTATACTGAACAATGGCTTCGGTTTTCCCTGCAGTACAGTTCAGACGCAAGCCATATCCTCGAAAAACTCGATGAATTTCACCCATGGCTGATTCCAGCAAAGCATCCAAGTCGCTGGCTTGCAAACATGGCAATGGCAGAGCTATGTCATCAACCCAAGCCACCGTCGGTGATGGACATTCCAAAAAGCAGTTGGCTTGTTGAAGCAATGGGAGTTGATGCAGTGCCATCTGAAGCTCCTTCAAAAGGGAACTCATCATCACATTGTAAGCCAAATCTGCAATGGGAGACCCTGGTCTGGAGCCTCTGGTGGTTTCAAAGCATTTGGTCGAACCTGGGCAAGTGAACCAGGTATTGCAATGGGCATCCTTGATCAGTCGCGCAACAGTTGGTGGTGCGTGAGCAAATGCACTGGCATGTGGACCGATATCTGCGGTAAGCCGATCAACGTCCAAACCTTCCTCTGTGAGCACCTGTTGGAGCTTCTGTGGAAAGGTTGCAGTGGTGGCAAATGCATGTTGACGCAGCAAGCAATGAAACGCATTCCTCACGTCCACAAAAACAATGGCAAGAGAAACTTGTTTTGCTTCAGCAACCCTTGCATAGCTTCGCAATAATAACGATGCAAACAGGGTTTGCTGCCCTTGGAATCCACCAAATTGAGTATCAAGGCGATTTTGCGCAGCCCAGGGGAGCAATCGTCTTCGGAGAAGACCGTGGTGAAGCTTTCCGAGCACGTCCAGGAGCATGATACCCCTCATGCCAGCTGCGGTAAGCGAGCCTTGTTTTTTCGCAATTGAGCAGATATATCCGCCTTTAAACTGTAACGGTTCTGCAGATGTGGTCCAGATTTTAAAGAGCATCTGGAAGAAGACATCGGAGTGATGTATCATAAGTTCTTGCAAATGCTCAGCCTGGACTCCATCAAGACCTGGTGCTTTGCGACGTTTGGCGAGTTTGCAAACTTGCTCAATTTCGACCCTGGTCGGGAGGTCTGTGAGCTTGATTTGCAGCGGCAACTCAGTTTGGGCCTCACATTGACGATGGGCACATTGAGAAAGCAAATCTGCGTATTCAATCTCCTGTCCGGCTTCAAGTTGCGAGTAATGGGCTGTAAGGTCTTCAACTTGTGGGCCTACACAGCGAATGTTGGCCTTGCGGCGGGCAACACCTTTGGGAAGCAGATGTTTGATCTTTCGCCACAGGCCAGAGAGACCTTCATCCGCAGCAATGTCACCTTGCTCAGCTGCCAGTGCAACGTAGAAGGCCTTGTCATCTTGCTTGACAGCATAAGTCACTGCAGAACAGAGCCGTTGATATTGCCAGGAGTGAAGCGCAACTGCATGATCAGTCAAACGGAGCCATGGCCGAAACTGAGACACCTCATCTGGGATCTTCTTCAAATGCCATGCAGCAAAGATTTCACGAAGAACGCCTTGTCGCCATGTGCGTCGTAACTGTCGAATACGATTCCAGTGAAAACGCTTGGACTGAATCAACTTCCATGTCGCAGTTTGGAGATGGTGCTTTCGACATTGAGCAGCCGCTTTTGGAGGTTGAGTTTGATGCATCCATTGTTGAAGCGCTGCAGCATGTGAATGCACATCGCAAGACCAAGGCGTTCTAGGAGGAGCACATGGTGGTTGTACCGAGGTGGCATTTGGTCGAGAAAATTTTTTAACTCGACATTGAATAGGTGTTGACGCCTGAACACTGCAATGGTCTTCGTGATGAAGTGCCAAGTCGACATTCGAAATGCGAGTCTGAATCTCATCTTGTCGCAAAGTCTGATCAAGGGCAATATAATCCAGTCGAGCAGTGGTACCAGAGCTATGCGTCCATGTCGCATGATCACCACAGTGATATGCCTCAAACGTTTGTGGCAGAAACAGGTTTTGATCGTGGAGCCATTGATGAAAGCATTCTCCAGCAAGATTTTCTGGTTCTTCGCCACAAGTGCCGATAGCTTTGGGCTGCATGGATCCAACTCGAGCATTGGCATCAAGAAGTCCAATCAAAGCCCATGATCGAAGAGATGCGGGTATGCTTCTGCTAATCTTGTTCCAGAAGGTCGTTGCCGCCTCAAATGTAGGACAATTGGGTGCATGACCAACAAGAAAAAGAAGCCGAAGTCCATCATGCATCAATTTCACCAGCAAAAATTGTGGATCAGCTGCGACAATCCGCAAATCAGCAGTAGAAATAGTGATGGTTCCTTGTGATGTTTTCCATTTGCGCTTGATCCAAAGTTGAACACCTCCCACTCCTTTTGGCGTAGCTGGGGCTGCCAAGACGTGAAAATCATGACACATAGTGTGACCTTGCATTTGTGATCGCGTCTCTTGCGCTCCAATGACAAGGATGTTTTCATGGTCAAAAGATCGAAGAAGGGCTTCTAGCCGAGCAGTAAGACCTTTGCCATGCTCATGCTTGTTCTGGTAGAGGGTCAGAACATTGGCAGTAGCACAGGTCAAGGTAAACGAGATCTCCTGCGATGCTGCTGGTTGTTGCACATGGCTGGCCTGAAAAGGATGTTCCTCCGGAGTGGGTTGCGATTGCAGAACCGTGGAGACATTGACATTCATGATGCCATCGTGCACTGCAGGAAAGGCAGGGTGTCCATGTTCAGCATACTCAAGCAGCCACAGCCAAGCCATCATAGAATGCTCACCTCCAAGCGGATGAATAAGAACTTCAATGGTTGCACACGGGATCCACTGAGAAACCGCAGCCCATGCAGCTGCATCTGCTGCTTCGTTCCATGGATGGCCAGTGTGAGCAGGAACATGAAACCATCCTATCTGGATTGCATGTCGGGCTTCCAACCAGTGTACAAGAGATCTCGTGAAGTGCTGCATCTGTGCATGGGCACGTACTGACCAGCATCCCTTCGCGGCCATGCCTGCAAACATGCAGTCAAAATGAAAGTGTACAAGCCATGTCGATGAAGTTGGAAAAGCCTCACACATCTGGACTGTCCACAGAGTTGCTGCGAAGATGGCTGCAGCCTCTGCATATGGTGCATGTCCATCAGCAGGAGTGGTGAAGCATCGAAAACCACCAAAACGATCGCCTTGTGCTGTGTGGATGATTCGAATGATGGCAGCAGAGGCACGCCGTTCATCTTGAATCCAGGCAGCGGATCCATCAGTGTAGAAGGAAACACCTGTTGGTAGTTCCCCTTGCCAATCAGGGATGGCATCAAACGCAGCTTGTGTGGATGTGTGCCATTGGACAACACTTGCTCGAGGGTAAACGTGCCCAAGGTCAAGTTGAAGAATCACATTGCGTAAATCAACCACAGGATGGAAATCCAATTGCACAAATGTCGGTGCTGGAATGAGATCATGCAGGCTAAGGTGCTTGACCTCTGAGTCAGAGCGCTTCATTGGCTGCACCACTTGGGGCCACTGAGCATGAGCCACCGCATCAGTTGTTAGGCGCTCCCAAGGATGGTGAGACATCGGCTCAAAAACTGGTGCATCAGGGTTGAATGCAAATTGACGTTGCGCTTTCAATTGTAAAAGCGATACCCCATTGGGATTGCGGGCTGCGACATGGACACGAACATTGTCGCCCTCTGCCGCATGGGCAAGTCCTTGCGGCGGAATCTCATGACCAGCAGTTTCAACACGGCAGGTACGTTCATGGCAAATATGTCCAATGCGCAGCATCTGAGCAAGCTGGGATGGCATACAAGGCTGAGGTAAGAAACAAGCCATGTGCGACAAGCGTCGTCCCATCGCAGAAGCAAAGATGGTGGTGACCAGAACTGGTACATGTTGAGGTACTTCGCCCTGCACAATAAGGAGTCCTCCTACATGTCTTTCATACGGTGCTTTTGGTGGCATGGGCTCAATCACGAAGATATGCGTGTCAAGGTGGGGCATCCATTGATCACGCCAGAGCTGCTGTATATCTTGCAGCCACATATGTTGCTCAGTGTCAAATTGGATACGGCGGGATTCCTCACTAGAGCGACGAGTATGGGCGCAAAGATACCATGTCATCCATTCCACTTCAGCATGGCCTTCATCATCGACCACGTGCGCATGTTGCAAGAAAGACATGCCAACAGGCAGTAGCCACTGATCAGGAAGATGAGCTGACTGGCTAGAGCGTTGGCGCGGCATTGGCAATTGTTCATGTGGAGGTGCTCCATGGACAAAATCACTGCTATGTTGTCGAATATTCGCTGGAAAAGATGAAGGCTGACAAACCAAATCATGTGTTTGAAAGAGAGACGCATCATCGTGCTCCTCGTGGTTGTCATTGAGCGACATCTGAGTTCCACTATCACCATCCGGTTCATGACGAAGAACTGTCAAGGTGAGAGCGAGTCCATGTCGAACAATCAGGTCATCATCCATGCCAATTTCTTGTTGACGACACCAAATCTGACATTGATTGTGTGGCATGTGGGGGGGGCAATAGAAGCGATATCCCATGAGGGCGACCAACTCTGCACCCGAGGGATCACTTGATGATCGTAGAGCCCATCTCCGAGGATATCCATTCCAAATTGTGTTGTCCAGCACTGAGACCAAGATGCTGCGACAATCATCATGAGGTCGTTGTACCAGAATCAAGTGTCCAGCGACATGCTCAACTTCATCTGTAGGATCAGGATCAACCATGTAGATTTCTGTGGCAGCAAATGGATCCACACGGTCAGGCCATGCACGCAAGATGTCAGCACGCCAATTGGGCGAGTCAGCGAAAAGCGAAACATCTCGGGGTGTGTCACATATAGGCCAGCGATCATGATCATTATACCACGTCTTGACCACAATGCAGGGCTCAACAGCACCAGGACCTAATTGAACAAAAAGAGGCCAACGCTGAAGAAGATCAGCTATGAAATCATTGTTCAGAGGTACAAAGGGTGTTGCCATGCGTGGCCACTGTCGATCTGTGCTAGAGTCATGATGACATCTCTCAAACGACTCATCCTCACGATGATGTTGTCGAGGTCGTGTTGAAGTTGTCAATTGAGATCGGAGTTGAATCAGGGAATTCGTTGATGAAGATGACGTAGATGAAATGCCGAGATCATCTGCAGTGATCATATATCGTTGTGTGGGCATAGAGTCCAAGTGATCATCAACGTCAGAACTCCAATAAAAAGCTTCCAGGTCATCTTCATGGATTCCCATCTGTAGTAGTCGAGCAATGCAGCGTGTCGGCACACTGCGGAGAACTGTCAACGGTGGTGGCAATGCAATACGCACAAAATCACCATGACAGAGTTGTACTGATTGGCAGTCATCCTGTCGAACCAAATTGTCATTCAGCCAAACCAAAGATGTATCTTGTACAAATTGGGAATACTGAAGCACATCAAGAGCACGAAGTAGTTGATGTCGTGTCAGCAGAGGGGGAACAAAAATAGGACATCTCACCCTCTCGATGTCCCAGCTCGGAGCTGCTGGATGGAACTCGACATCTACAAGGATGTATGCCAAATCCGAGGTCGAGGATAAATCATCTCGATGCTGTGCCAAATACACACAAAGGTGGGATAGATCAGGTGGCAATGTCCTCACTTGATGGACACCCTGAAGATCTGGGAAGGCAAACTGCGCAAGCCTAGCCACATTGCGTAGAAGAACATGTCGATACATACAGTTGACCACTCCTGCCGCTGGAGGATGATGCACCGAAAAAATCATGCTGTCGCGCCAAACAAGGTCTTCTTCTGACGAGGAAGAGGTGTCCACGGTGTCATCCTCGACAAAATCAGTTTCTTGTCGAACCATTGTAGGTTGATCAGCAACTGCAGGAATGGGAATGGATGGACGTCGCGGCGGACCTGCGGCCATCAATGAGCAAACATCAACTGTATTGTCAACCTCATCATGGTGAGCATCAAAATCAGGTGTCCACTTCGAGATCAACGTTGTCGATATTGACGACGGCTCTGCGAGAAAGGCACCAGGGGAAGGCTCGATGGTATTGATTGACTCTGAACAAAATTCCTGTGACTTCGCAACAGATTGAAAGGCAGAGTCAATTGGATTTTTCCAAATTGGAGTCCAAGATTTGGCAACATCGTCATACTCAACGTCAAAGATGTCATTGTTCAGCGCCTCGTAGAGGAGTAGAGCTTTACTCTGCGCTTCCCACACGCTACAGAAATCTGGCTCATCAAAAACTGAGTGCGGCTGAATGTCATCTCGAAGGTTTGACCATGATGTTGTAACAGCAAAATCATCTGAATTGGACCAGAACTGACAGTTGCCTTGGAGTGCAGGAGTTGAAAAATCATCGAACTCAACCGTAGGCCAAAAGGCAAGCTGACAGAAGCGATCATGTCTGCGCCTCATGTCTCTCCTCTCTGTTGAAAAACACACAGAAGAGGCCTCTTTGTCAGACACTCGGAGACATGAGGCTAATTGGAATCCCGAGTACGCTTGTCTCCAGGTTCCACGACTTCGACATCCTCTAGATCTGCTGGACGCGGTGGTGCAAGACGACGTCTTTTGGACAACTTCTCTTCGATGGTGTCCTTGACCTGTTTGACAACGCCGGTCAAGTCGGCTTTGAGCTGAGTGAAGTTGCTTTCCACCTCTGACCCATCTTGTTCGTCCAGTTTCATCGTTGCATCCAAAGCTTCTTGGGCATTCTCTACTTGAGCACCTTCTAAAGAGCTGCCTTCTTCCATCGTTCTCATGTGGATCTCGTGCAAACGTGCTCGGGTCTGTTGCAAGTGCTGTAGAGCTTCTTGTCTCTTCTCCGCAAACTTGCTCTCCCCATGTTCGAAGGATTCCACATGAGATAGCCACATTTGAGAGGCCTTGTCGATGTATGCAGCCCATTGCACTCTGTAGGCTTCCCACTGCTCGTCCAGGTCGGCAAGCTTTTTGCGCGCAGCTTTCAAAAGATCTACCAGCTGCTTGTGAGATTTTGCATCTTCTTTCCGCAATGTTGCTTCTGCCGATATGAGGACAGCTTTGACGTCTTCTGGCAAATTGGACTTCCCTTTGAGGTCCTTGTACATCTTCCGCAAAGAAGTCAACTCCATTTCGTCTTTGTCGTTCTTGGGCTTTGGAAAGGGCTGCATGGATGGCAAAGCATTCGTAGTCTGGGAAGAACTGGGCTCCGTGGCTGAGGAGTCCACATTGGAAGGCAGAGCAGGCGGTGCAAGCCATTGTGTAGAAGGAGGCAATGGTGCCAAAGGTTCTTTGCCTTTTCCTTTGCCTTTGTGCTCTTCGGCTGGCTGTTGCTGCTGGCGGGCTCGTGATTGAGACCGATTCTGGCGCTGCCGAGGGCTCTGTGTGCGCTTCCTGGGCGACCTCGGTCGCCTGTCTTCCCAACCATAGTCTTCGCCTTGCCACGGCGCAGAGGTCCAGCCGCTTGCATATCCAGCTTCTTGGGCACGGCGATGTGGCTGATGGACATAGGAACTGTCGTTGCAGTGAGTCCAATATCTGTGGCATCCTCCACATTGACCTGCTGTACCTTTCACCATCCTCATGCAAAAGCGACAACGCCAGGGATCGGGTTTGTATTCCATGATGGCACGAACTGCTCCAATATGAGACAAAAACTTCACGTCCCTGGAGTGGTGCTGACTCAAAATCCGCCCAATCTTTCGAAGGCGAGGGATGGACAAACGACGAAAACCTCGACGATGGAGATACCAATCTGCACGCGCTCTTGCTCGCTGTCTGCGCAAATTCCTCCTCTTTGTAGGAGTAATACTGACCAAAGATGAAAAATAGGGGCACAAATAATGTCCAAAATCGCATCAACGCCAAGCCAGAAACCAGAGATCAGTGTGCCGCTATTGCGTGCAGAGATCGATCCAGAATATGAAGACGATGAAGAGAAGTGCAAAAGTGCCGCTGATCAAGGTGATATCACGTCCTGCACAGGGAGCGTGACAGAGCACAGTGCAAGGTCAGTGGAGGTGATGTCACGTCCTGCCCAGGGAGCGCGACAGAGCACAGAAATGCCTGGTGATGCCACGTTCAGAAGGCGCTGGAACGGGCAGAGCACGTTGCGTAGGTTCCCAGATGCAAGAACCCGCGGGTTTCGGCAAGGACCCGCTAGGGTTTATGGCTAAAGAGGGGATCTTTAAAAGGATCCAAAACCCTCCTTAAGCCAAAACCTTTTTGTTCAATATACATTTAAAAAAAATATTTACACATACATCATTATACATCTATAAAATATTATAAAATGAACCATGAGGGACTAGTTCAATGAACACAGATTAAACTCGTAGCTTTTGAACATGATCCAGTGATCTCCCTGTGATCCCTTGGATGGTTTTCATCATTTGCCAAAATGATGTTTGCAAGGCAAATCACCCCAAAAACACGCTTCAACTGTTAAACTTAACATTTTTAACTATGGTTTATGATATACGCAATCATGCCAAATCATCCGAAATCATCCAGTAATTCACCCAAATAATCATCCCACAAGCCACGTCCCGTCACCGCCATGACTCAGGCGCAAAGTTGAGGCCAGCTTGCAGAGGGCTTTGAAGGAGGATGTGCCTTGGTCGTGGATGGGGATGATTCTGTGGTCACATTCACATAATGACAATATGTGCGGATATATACCGGACATAAATGGATAACTCTATGCACACACACACACATGAACTTATTATATAATTGTATATAAATATACGCATTATATTAGATATTGGAAACACTATTATATTTTAGTTACTATATTATATATATATAGTATTATAGATGGTCAGCTATGCATTGTATGTGTATGCAGATTCAACCAGGATCCTCATTCATTGGTGACTGAGCATTCCAACCATTAGATTTGATTACTAAATTTCTCCTTCGGCATGGATTCCAAGCAACACAAGTTGCAAAAGTAGTTTTGTTTTCCCAGTTGGCCATTTGCCAGTTTCATGATGCCTGATGTCCTAGTTTCATGCAGATCGAAAAGTACATCAGTCACAGTATATATGTAATAATATATATATATATACATACGCATGAAGCATGTTAAAACCCATGGTTTAATATCGTAGTAGTTGGGCATTGGTCAAAACCGTTGTCATTTATATCCTATATAGCACTTCGAAAGCATTTTCAGATCAGTTTGTTTTAACATATCCGTTATATCAGAGATATGCATCCCTTTGTTTTCCAGATATTCCCAAACTCGCTTCCTTTCGACATACCTTCCGGAAAGCATATCTCAAGTTTTAAAAAAACACATGTTTCCTTAAAATGTTCCCTTGAACAAATCCATTGAACCAATCCAACGATAAACATCTCATATTGATTTGTCTGACAGAAATATGTTACCTCCAAATCCAGTTCTATTGTTCTCATCATTTCCCCTAAAGATAGCATTTTTTGGGACTCTCCATTTCAAAGACGCACTCATATAACATATTTTTAACATTGTTGATTATCCCATCACATCGCATAGCAATAAAACTCTTTCATAAATCTTTCATACATACCCCATTCTTCAAGTTGGTTACTTGGGTTACCCTCTCGATGCGCATGATACCCCCATGATTTTGGCTACCCAATGCTATACATCCTCACATTTCTCTTGGTTTATTCTTAGTTTTTTCAAATCCCATCACATCCCAATAGATTTGGTTTCCCCCAATTGTTCCATGCTTTTCCCATATATTTTCCATGTGTGGTTCCAGGTCCAGGTCTTGGTTTCTGCCCAGGCCCGGGCCCGAGAGGAGCGTCTGGAGGCCCATGAGGCGCGCTTGAAACGCATCATGGTGGAGCGATGGCACAAGCGCCAGGAGGAGGCGCCAAGCTGTGCCCAGCTGTGCCCTGCTGTGCAGGGCGAAAAGATAGGGGATCCCCAATTCCAATGGATGAGAACATATGATAATTGCTGGTTGGTGGTGACTAATTTTTTTTAATATTTTTTATTTTCCCATATATTGGGAAGAATCATCCCAACTGACTTTCATATTTTTCAGAGGGGTTGAAGCCACCAACCAGATTGGATGATACTTGGAGGAATATATTGAAAATCACCATTAGAAATTCATATCACTACAATCATTCTGAACATATGATCATGATCATGAGGGTAAAACAATGCCACGAACTATCCCCCAGTCATCACCATAAATATATAGGTGGTGGTATATATATATATATAAAAACCATTCCCAGTCATGGGTAGTTTATGCCATTATTTGAACCACATTAATTGGATGATCATGAAGCGCGAGGAGACGACCCCCCCCCCCCCAGCCGCCTCCCTCTAAGACAGGGGATCTGACCATGTGACCAATGGCGGTGAAAAAGGTGTCGCAGAAAAAAAAAAAAGATCATCACTACATGAAAATTGTGATTGGGTCCGAATCACTACATATTTTATCATATTTTATGGTGAGTGATGTGAGTGGCCCCCCATTGACACAGAGCCACATGTTTGATAGATCATCTTGAATCAAGAAACATGGGATTTACATCAGCAGCATGAGGCAACTATTTGCGTAAACTTGGCGAAACGGGTGCCCTGAAATTGGCAAGTTGGGATTGTGAGGAGGCACTAGTGCAAAGAGCCATGCGTCGGGTCGGGGCCTTGGACCTTGGAGGAATACCCGCAAATGGCAATGGAAGTATGAAATTCATTCCAGTTTTGGATGCTGGTGCCTGAAGCTGGTGAGAAATGGGTTTTGTTGCACCATCGCCGAAGCAGCCACAGTCTGCAAAGGAAAGAGATTTCCTTAGAAGTTTGGGGCTGCCAGCCGTGAGAAAGCGAAGGAGAGGGAGATGGCGAGGGTCTCCTACAGTAGGGATCTCACTCTGGTAGTGCAGTTCTCAACTGCCTGAATGATGAGTATGTTGAGGGAAACTTTGATGTTTGGAGGGCTGCCATTCACCTGAATCTGACAAAAGTTGTTGGGGCTTCAGCTGAGGCTCAGCAGAAGGTCTCAGCATGTCATTTTGCAACAAATTTGCCGCAGAATTTGTCAGCCCAAGCTGCCATGGGCAGAAATTCCACGAAATCAATTCAACAGGGGGCCGGCGATTCTCATAGTGATCATTGCAGTAGTTATTGACCCTGGAAATTCCAGCTTGAAATCTGGGCTTGTGCTGGGTGATGAGGACGACATCATCAGAGTCACGAAAACAGGCAGTGTGGCACGCCGTGATTTGTTTGACTGCGGGGTCGTCATAGATTGGGACAATCTGGAGAAAATTTGGCACCACATCTTCTGAGGGTCGCTCCAGAAGAGCATCCGGTTCTGCTGACCGAAGCACCTTTGACCCCCAAAGCCCATCGTGAGCGATTCACGCAGATCATGTTTGAAACCTTCAATGTCCCCTCATTTTTCTTGGCCAACTCCAGTGTTCTGTCTCTGTACAGCACAGGGCGGGTAACTGGCATGGTGTTGGACGTTGGCCATAGCACCAGCTATGCCACTCCGGTGGTTGATGGGTTTTTGCTGCCTTATTATGCGATTCTACGGACGGAGCTGGCAGGGGCGCACTTGACAGCTTGCTTGCTGAAGTTGCTGATAGAGAAGGGGTATTCCTTTTCGAGTGAGGGCGAGCTTGAGATTCTGGAAGTTGTTAAGGACCAGGGTCTGTTTTTGGAGCTATTTTGTGTTGGCCCCCCATCTTGGTTTCTTCTGTGCTGTTTAGCTTTCACAAACCACAGAGGAACAACATTGCCATGTAGCCTTGGACACAACAGCAGATACCCAAGAGATTCTGTACCAGACGCCTGGATATATTCAAAGCATTTCAACTTCAACACAACATTTGATGAATATACCCCTTGGTTGTGCTTGGTTCATCGGAAACCTACTGGGAATACACAAACACACAAAGTGATCTTTTGGAAGCTGAAGCAACTCCAAGGATGCCCTGTGGCACCATTCTTGTCCTACAGTCTGAGTGCCTGCTGTGTCCTGAACTCTTGTTCGATCCTCGCAGCAGTGATGGCATGGCCAAAGACCAAAGTGTGACGGAGTTGCTACTTAGATTTGCAGTGAGTGTCAGTGGTTTCTGGCATGTTCCCATCGGTAAATCCACTATGACTGGGGGGAATCTGTCAGGAAATGTCGGGAATATTTTTGTCACTTTTGTGGGAAACATTCAGGAAACCTCTTTTTTTGTGGGGGTAAACACCATGGTTTCCGCTGAAGATTTTCCCTTCAGCCCAATGATTCGACCCATCTTGCGGAAGGAACTTCTGGAGCACTCAGGGGCGGTCTCGATTGAAGCTGGGTGTGGCAGAAGTTTCTCTTGTAAGTGGTACCGACGATATATGATCAATATTTATTTATTAATATTATCTATGATTCCATACTTTATGGACACGGGACGTTATCACGATATATCACGATGGCAATGTGATTATAGACGCCATTCTTTATGTTTCAGGCCACTAAATTGAAAGTCATCAGGCGGCCTTGTTTGAAGTCTCTCAAACTTGAATCCAAAACCACTCAGCAGCCCCGGCAGCCCCGATATATTTTGCACAACAGTTCCACAGCGTGATAGCCCAGCCGTTGGTTTGTAATCTCCATTAACTATAGATATTACCCCCTAATCAACCCGAGTGAGATTGGAGTTATAAACGCACCAACTTAGCGTTCACGAACTGGAGCACCACCACTAAAATGCACGAAAATTCCAATGATAGTAGAGCAATAGGATGCACCATCCCCCAAGTTTTCCGTTCTTATGGGTATAAACCATCAAACTATGAGTGTTTTTTGACATTGCTTTACTAGCACTAGATATGATCTGTCGTCTCCAACCAGCGGCCTAGGAAGTTGTTGCACCAGTTGAGAGACATCTTTCGTCACTGAGGGGTGGCTTGATGTTGGCTTCTCTCCCAGCATTTCGTTGGATCCATTAGGCAGACTATGACCTGATGGGCCCTTCGCTGGTGCATGAGAAGTGCATCTAGAAGTGTTGAAAAGGGGTGGAGACCGCAGAGGTTTTGGTGGCAGATATGAAATGGTGGTTACTGTGTTGATGGCTATAATTTACAAATACACACGCACATATGTATATATATAATATATAATTAATTTTATATATATACGCATTCACAATATATATATATATATTCATCATTAATAACCATTACATATGATTATGCCTGGTGATACTTGAAGATTTATGAAGATGGTGAATAGTAGTCAATGGTGCTTGACGATGACGATGTCCAGGTTGCCAGGCAGGTGGACGCAGTTCCATGCCTACACTTGCCCTGCAGGACTCCAGCGCGTTCGAGACAAGAGGTGCCAGGGTGGCAGCGGGGGTGACATCCATGAATCGTTGCAGAGGGCAAAGTCTGATCTTGATGAGAGTGCTGCTGCTGTTGCTGCTGCTGATGATGTTGATGATGATGATGCCGATGTTGATGATGATGTTTATCCTGATGATCCTGATGATCCAGAGGATCATTACCAGCATGATGACTTTGGTAGTTATGATGATTATCAATGATTACCAATGATTATCAATGATTATATTCTGTACTAATATAATTACTTGATAAATTTGTAATATGATTCTCTATGAGGAGTAGAAAGTAGAAAGTCCTTGTCAGGTCTTTCAGACCGAGGAAGCTTCGTACCTGGCGAACGTTGGAGGCTTAGGCTTCGCCATGCTTCACCGTTTCGCCAGGTTGGCCCTTTTGATACATTTAGATAGACACCCTGTCATATACAGCCTGCATATCAATACAATAACCATATATGATCGTGCATATATATATATACACAACAGCTAATATGATTAATATGCCACGGTTTTGTTTCACCTAAAAAAAAACTACAGTCGTTGAATAAACTTGGCAAATGCAATAAAACATGGTCGATGTGACCAGGATATGTCGGGGTGGCATCGACTTCAGTACAGAAGAACTCTTTTGGTGAAACTCAAGGCTTTCATGATATTTTTATTTATGTCATTTGTACATCTATAGACTACAGATACTATATTTATGTATATATATATAGATATGCATATCATTGTATGTATATATATATTTATGCAACTATTATTTTAGTACTATCAATTCCTATCTATAGAATCAACTTCCTTACTGTAGAGCAGTTTCTTCCTCGCCCAGTGGTGCCGCCCAGGTCGGTGCTCAAAGTCACGGAGCCTTGCCCAATGCGAGGCGCGCGAAGTCTATTTTTAGTAGTAACCATCCAATCATAGGGGTACTCAATGCTGACCCATACCAATATGTGAGATTTAAGATGTTGAACATATTTTGGGAAGTTTGGGAAGGGAAGACATTTGTTCCCTGCAGAGTTTCTATGTTTTTTTCCCACGGCACCAGCCAAGAGATACCTGGTTTTTCCGACAAATGTCAGCCTCTTGAAACAGGCTAATGGATTGCAAACTTCCCAGCATCAGCAGCCTGCAGACCAGCAACTCTGAGCAGCTTGGAGAACGGCGTCGGAAGATGTTTCTATTGGACATGGTTCAGGCAAACAAAGTATATGTAGAGAAAAGGGGTAAAAACTTTGATATACTTTGATGCTGGAACTGGACCGCTTGGAAGGGGAGAAATTTTGAGAAGCTATGCTGGTAGGGCAAACATCAACAGAAGACCTTATGATAATCCCAGTGAGAAAGAGTGGCCTCAATTAGAGTGACCCCGTTGATCTCCAGACACAATGCATGTAATATATGTATATATATATATGTGTGTGTGTGTGTGCGTATGTACTTGTATATATACATATATATATATATATATGCAAAACTATATGCATGTATCCATAGTCATTCTATAGGTAGCCTGTAAGCACAAATGACAAGTGGTAGCATTCCGGGCAAATCATGCTGACCTCACTGGCTGACGTCTCCACAATCCTCCTCCTACTGACAATGATAGTATATAAATAGTATAGCCATCATCAATACCATGATCGTGGTCATCATCATCATCAATACCATGATCATGATCATGGTCATCATCATGATCATCATCATCATCATCATTCATCATCATTCATCATCACCATCATCATCATCATCATCTCATCATCTCATCATCTCATCATCTCATCATATCATCATATCATCATATCATCATATCATCATCATCATCATCATCATCATCATCTTCATCATCATCATCATCATCACCATCATCATCATCATAATCATCATCATCATCATCATCATCATCATCATCATCATATCATCATCATCATCATCAGCAGCATCATCATCAGCATCATCTCATGTTCGTCCCAGAAATGGTTCAAGGGAACATATATGGAAAACAACTGACAATTTAACTTGATGATATGTTACTATTATCATTTTTTGTTTGGCACGTTTCATAAGGATGTTTTTTTTTAGTGTTCAGGACTTACATGGAAATATTACGATATTATCTTGCAATATCCAGCCGGATGATGTTCTGATATTCAGCCCAATACGCGAATCCTTATGATATCATGGTTGGATCCACCAAGATATTCAAAATGGCTCAACATGTCTAAAGATAGCTGATACACACGGCTCAAAATAGCTAAGTATGGCAAACACATGGCCAACATGTTCCATGCTCTATGGCTAGATATGGATTTCACGATGTTAGATCTTATATCTAGCCATACTTATTGTTAATGCTAGCATGTTAGATATGGAGGTGTCCTAAATTGGGGGGGGGTACCCCCAAGTCATCTATTTTTATAGGATTTTCCACTGTAAACCATCCATTTTGGAGTACCCTCATTTATGGAAACCCTCATATGTATAAACAATGGATAAACATGGCTAAAGAACGGAATGCTCTTCCTCCTGATCCCCGGGATCAGGGGGCTGCATATCCTCCCAGCGCCCCGGCGCCTGGATCACAGTCGAGCCGCTGGGGCGGGGCGCCCGGCCGAAAACGTGCGTTGACAGTTTGCGTGGAAAATCACCATGATTTATAGGTAAATCACCCATACATAATAGGTAAATGAACTACAAATAGGTAAATGAACTATAAATCAACTATAAAGGGCGATTCAATCACTATAATCACAGATCAATGGTCATTTATCAGCTATAACATATTATTAGCTATACAATATGTGGTTACCCTTTGGTAAATCAACTATAAATGACAATTTTTTTAATAGCTATTGTTAAATATTACCACATATTTCCATTTCTGTATGTCGGATGGATGGATATTAAATTAGATCGATGATTTCGCGGTAGGAACGCAATTTTGGGTGTCCGAACTTACGGGATGCCAAAATCGTCCAATTTCTTGCTTACTGCGAATCAATCCATTTAAAAACACAATTGAAGCACGGGAATCGGGTGTTGGACCAACAACATTGCGAAAAACAACTTCTACAACCAACTCACATGGGTTGAACCACAAGACCCAACTTGGGTGTCACTATATCACTGCAGGGGGGGAATCCCTGTACAGAACAAAACAGGGATGCACCTATGAGGCAATGGTTATCAAGAGTTTGGAAACATTCACCTTCATGGGTATGCATGATTATGTCAAGAGCTCCAATGTCCAAATGCGCTGGTTTGCTCCCAAGAATGGGGACTGAAACGAGGGTAGACTTTCAGGGGTATGCGCGGACTGTGGATAAAGACAGAGGATATTGCATGTTCCATCATCATTGTGGGCAAATGGTAGCAGAGGATGCTAGGTGGATCACAAGGAGCGTTGTGACTGGGGGGCTGAAACCACTAGACTTGTTCAACATTTGGAATGCCAGGGGGAAAGAAGGTGACAGGTTCTGAACGTTTTCGTCACTTACAGGTTTAAACTATGCCACTTGGCCGTTGATTAGAAAAGAACCATGTATAGAACAATAGCAGATAGCATGACATGTAGCACGGCTACATTTGCGATAAAAGGTAGGTCTCTAATATGTCATGTTGACAAGGTACCTTCCACAGGTTTGTCGCATTTAACCAACTTCTGCCAGCCGCAGGCGGTCTTTTACTGATCCGATGGGATCGGTACGAGTGAAGTTTGCGACGGCCTGAGGGTTGCCAAGTGGCCTGGGAATAAGCCACCTGACACCTGACCTTTTCCTGGGCTCCCAGTGGCTCCCAGTGAACCAACCAAAAAAAGGTCATCAAACCTTTGGACCTCCAGCAAGCTGTGGCAGTGCCGTCCAGGGGCTGAAATGGCTATGGGTCAAAGGTGAACTCCCATATTCTAGGGGAAAACCATGGACACCCATCTGAAAAGAAAGGATTTTCCACTGCCACATAAGTTTCATTGCATTGTCCGTTTTTCAGAGTTGTGACCCATCCTCAAGTCACGATCCAGCTGTTCCCTAAAGGGGCTGCATGGAGCGCTAAGCGAAGAGTTTCGGTCTCTGTGAGCAAGAAGGGGCGTCAACCGCGATGGATGGTCGCTTGCAGGTAGACCAACTTGGCCAGCTTGGACACACAATAGCAGATCTGAAGTGACGCGGAGTGACTGGAGAGAAAACATCAATATTGGATATGATATATTATAGTTATTTGCTTCATTTATCCATTGGATTGTGCCCACGAGTTTTCAATCCATATCAATGGACATCAATGGACTATTAATGCTATTGTTATTTATCCATTTGATTTTAAGGCCCATTTTATGTCCATTAAATAAGTGACTATCCATGATTATCCATTTTTGAGTAGCTTATAATATCTTATAATTAGATCCATTTGATCATCCATTGCTTAGAGATTAGAAGTCCAGAAACTGACAAACTTGAGGTACCCTCTGGTAAACTAACATAGCAATGGAAAATCACCATTTTTAATGGGAAAATCCACTATAAATGGCCATTTTCACTAGCTATGTTAAATTACGAGAGGGTATTTCAAACTCAGTTTGGGTGACTCCATTGCACCCCTTTTGGTGACGAGGCATCACCTGGAAACCGTGGCTGCAACGGAGCGTGCACGGCTGGAAGAGGAGCCCCCGAAAATTGAAAAGTGGAGATTCGAAACGTGGAGATGTCAGAAAGGGGAGAATCGTCTAGAAATGGAGATCAATCTATGGTGAAGGGTCATGAAATTCACAGATCTCATAGATATTCATAGATTTCAATGGTGAATTGTTATGAATTGATATGAATTGTCTATATGAGATCATATGGGATCACATGAGATCTATGAGGCTACTGTACACGCCCTAGATTTTCACAACTGAACGGCATCCGAGAATGGCAGAAACTTGCCATAAACTTGCCATAGTCATCCATAGTCAATGTCTGAAAACCATCAGACCCCAGTGTTTTTCGGCTTATTTTGGTGAACCAATGGCCCGGATCCTGGCCATGGGCCTTGAACCATAGGAGTTGGTACGCGAACGACACTGCCGGGAAACCTGGACTCTGACTCGAGCGCACCTAAGGAGTGAATGACCAGGGGGTAAGCACTGAGGTAATTGCAGCTGTCTTGTTAGAAAATCTGCTACAATTGTGAATTGTGTCTCTTTTTTTGTTGCTTGTATCTCTAGGTCAGAAATGGGGATGTTCCATCACTAAGTCCGATTACGGAGTGTGCCCTCCCTTTGTACAGCTGGTCTCATAACCAAGACTCACTCATCTTTGGGATATCGCTGGAAAGCCATGATTTTGAAATATGTTGAAGTGTAAAATCATGTTCCAGCGGGGCAGTAGCGGTAATTTGACTTCCATGGTTGTAATGTTACATATATCATGTCATGATGATCAGGCACCTTGTTAAACCACATCTATGCAACTTTGCCTGCGTAACTTTTGGGCTTCAGTCTTTGAAAACAGCCAACACGAGTTTCGTGTGAGCCAACCATCACCAAATTGCCATGTCAGCCGCGTTTCGCAGAGTTGTTGCAGCTGCAGCCTTTTCGGCTGGGACGTTGGTGGTGCTGGCTGAAACTCGGCAGTTTGCCACCGTGCCCTTGCTTGGAGGGTCACTTGCCGATGACTCGAGACTGCTATAGACTACTTAGACTAGGGTCAATTATTGAGAGGTACCCCTCTTTGGGACAAGCCCAATTTTCCAGGCATGGGGTGAACAACTGAACAACCCTCCAAAAAAAAACTGCTTACCCTACTGATAACCGTGGTTATAAGCATGTTTTAGTTGTAATCTACAACATGTTACAACCCACTTAAGGTTGCTGGGGTGAACCACCTCAGCTCTGCGATCACCAAGAAAAACCATGAAGATCGTACTTTCCCTGCTTGAATATCTCAGAACTGGAGCTGAGCATAGTTATGATATGTTATGGTATCTTATAGACACACATAGATATATTATATAATATGATAATATATGATATATAATATATAATGATATATAATATATAATGATATATAATATATATATATTATCTATTTGTATCATTCTGTATCTATTTATCTATCTATTTTTCTATCTACTGTTTATATCTAGTCTTAAAAAAAACTGGTATGATCCACAGTTCCAGCAGTTGCCGAAGGTCGGCGGACTGGGGCTTTTCCAGTTGGCGCGCCATCACGGACCAAGTGCGGGGTGGCGTGTCCACCGCAGCGCTGGAGCCGTGCGCGGCGGGAGCCAGGCGCCTGGCTCACCTGGGTAGTGGATGGTAGTGGCAAACCGGGAAACGCCCGTTGTACCTCGTATACATCCATGGTGCTAAATGATGCTAAATGGAGGTGTCCTAAAATGGGGGTACTCCAAAATTGATGATTTATAATGGAACATCTTATTAAAATATGGATGATTTAGGGGGTGCCCCCATTTATGGACACCCGCAAAGGGTGTTACGGCTCATCTCAATGATTCCTGGTTTCACTGGCTGCTAAGTGCAGGCCTAATATTCGCGTCTTTTGTGTTCTGAAGAGAGATGAATGAATGATGTTAATTAGAAAAAAATGGAGCTACAGACAGGGGCCCGTCGAAATATGTTTTTCATTTTTTTCGTTTGATATATCATGAGTCTTTACATGTTGGTTTCCATGATGTTCATTCCCATTTGTTCCTCCATGTCTTTTACATGTGCCCTTGTTGATCTGTCATGTGTGCTCCATTCCTCGGACGAAACCAGCAAAAACTGAGGCAAACGAAAGCAAAAACGAACACCATCAATGAAAAAAAACATATTTTCAATTTTCCAGTCTCTGGATTCGCCAGTTTTTCCTAATGTTAAGAGAGAGGAATGAGAGGACAATCGCATGGGAAGGATCCGTCGGTCAACAACTGACTTTGATGACGTAGCAACCGCGGTCGCTGCCAGGTTTACGGGCAATTTAGATCCTTCCAAGTTGAGCGCTGGATTTGCTGGCATGAATCTGGATGCTATTTGGTGACCATTGGAAGATTTTGGTGATGGTTGTGGTTCTTTTATTTTCTCTTTCATATTTTTTAGACAAGAATAGACGGTGATCCAAGCTGCGCAAGAACAGATATTTGATGACTTTTTGAATCGTTGGACTGGTGCTCCTCTGGATGAAGCCACAGACTGCTTTTTTTTCCATGTAGATGGGGAAATCTTGAGACATTCTCCTCATCCTCTTTAGGTGAAAGTCCTTCCCGTGTCCTTCTCTGACCTAGATGGATTAAAGTTGGGCGTGCTGGATGCGGACCTCTCACAGGGGTTAGGGATGGTTGGGGTGGGCGTCTTGATGTGTTGATGTGGTGTTTGTGCGTGTGATTTTTATTAGGCAACTGGAACTAGAAGCAGCGGACAAGACTTGAGATTGACTTACAGGAGGTCTATCACGTGTGTGTCATCCATACCAGGTCTATTCTTGATCAGTTTCTGTTGTTGAGCTAATTTTGAAGGCATTCTTTCAGGTATGATAACTGGCTGCACGATACTTCGTGCACATAGGGGGGTTGACACACGTTGCAGTCGCAGCTTGTGGGCAGGACGGGCGTGAGTACACCTTGCTGTTGAAGATGAAGGGTGGAGAATCAGGACCCAGGGCGGTTGGGAACCGCTTCATGGAGATTGGGCATATATTATGTTTCTTTTCTCGATTGGGCGGGGATTTCTATCCACCAATGGCTGGCTGCTGGTTTGGGTGGTTTGGTTCCTGGAATAACAAAAAATCCTTCGTGAAGGGAAAGGTTACTGTATGCTCGACGCACGCACACACACACACACATGGCGTGCTGACCGTTGACCATGGGCCGACCCTACCGCACTGAAACCAATCATCCCACTGTGGAAATTGCGTTTGGACATGTTTGGACCATCAGAGGATCTTCATATCAAGTGCGCTTTGTGCCGCAGAAGCAGACCGAATTTGAGGCGTTGTTTGAAGATTCTTGGCTTTGCTTGAGATTGATTTGTTCATATATGTTGTCATATTTTGTCCTGAAATTCGACGTTACGGAATCTGTAAGGCTTCATGTTGTATATGGATTTGCTGATGATTTGTTCCCATTGGTTCATCCGCCATTTGAGGAATCTACTCGGCTTATTCCTTATTTAAAAAGCATCCGGCTATTCTACTGGATGTGGGCCAAGGGAATCCTATAGAATAATACAGCACTTGTCCCCGTTGATATAAAAGCTTCTTGGTGTAAACGCTAGTTTGTGTAAAAGCCTGTTGGCGTAAAAACTGAAACTGGATTGTGGAAGGACTAGTTTGTGTAAAAACTCGTTGGTGTAAAAACTAGTTGGTGCAAAATCTGGTAGGTGTAATAGTTAGTCTATGTAAAAACCTTTTTGTGTAAAAACAGCGTTGTGCAAGAGCCAAGCTAGTTTGCATAAATGCTAGTGTAGTTTGTGCAAAAGCTGGTTGGTGTAAAAGCTAGTTTGTGGAACAGCCAGTTTGTGTAAAGGCTATATAATATATTTGTGTAAAAACTCGTTGGTGTAAACAAGCTTAAAAGTTGGCGTGTGTAAAGGCTAGATTGTGCACGCGGTATAGTCTGTGTAAAAATAAACTTGTTTGTGTAAAAACTGGCCGGCTTGTGCAAAAGCAAGTTTATGGAAAAACCTGTTGGTGTGACACCTTGATCACGTGAAATGATGTAAAACTGGTTGGCACAAAAGCTGCGTGTGTTGAGCTCACTCTTGCCTTGAGCACGCAGTAAAATATTCAGAAAACGCGGGAAATGCAGCATCTTGGGACTGGATGGAGCAACGAAAGACAAGACGGAGATGGGAGGGACAAGGCTGAAGAAGGAGAGGGAGAAGCGGAGGACAAGGACGAAAAGGAAGAAGATGAGGAACAGGAGGAAGTGGAAAAAGGGGAGGAAGAGAAGCAAGAGGAGAAAGAGGAGAAAGAGAAGGAAGAGGAGGAAGGGGAGCAAGAGGAGGAAGGGGAGCAAGAGGAGGAAGAGTAAGAAAAGGAAGGAAGAGGATGCAGAGGATGAAAGATGATACAAAGATTAGCAACAAACACATCCACAAAACACGCCGGCAGGCCGGCGGATTTATTCTGGTCCCTGGACAAAATTCCAAGGATTTCGCTGCATACCGACGTGGCAGACCAGATGCCAGCGCGCCTTCACTTGACAAATCTCAGATTGAAACGCTGGCCATTCAGATTGCGAGCAACTTTACTCAGCAATCCGGCCGGTTTCAACTTGAATTGCAGAGTATCGCAGGACTGAAGTCTGAGGCCCAAAGGAATTTGGCGTGATTTTCGCAGTTCCGCTTGAGAAATCGCTGGAGAATGGAGTTTAGCTTGCTAGCGAGTCTTCGAGTAACTTGTGCTCAGGGGCTTGGCACTTTTCATCTCACTCGCATAGATCGACAGAAAAAAAACAGGCGGTGCGGCAGATGGCTCCACAAACAGGAGGTACAGGAGCTTCCTTCAAGAAGTGGACATGTGTTCTTGAAGCGTTGTCTTCTGTTGTGTTCACACCGTTAGAGCAAGAGCAAGAGAGGGAAAAACAGTGCTCAGCGGCTCACCATGGCGATGGAGAGAGAGAGAGAGAGAGCGAGAGCGAGAGGGAGAGGGAGAGGGAGAGTGATTCAGCACACACGGACACACACGCACACACACACACATATATATGTATATATATATACACAGTCACACACACACATATATTTATATAATTGTATATGTACTATTGTCGCAAAGTACCATTTCTTTGTATATACCTACATCCGCATCAATTGAAGCCTAGTTGGAGGTAAGAGGTTGGGAGGGTTTGAAGCTCTTGATGCACTTGACCTTTGACCGCCTTGGGCGGCATAGTGAGTAGGTCTGATGCTCCTACAAGAAGAAATCCAGGCGGGGAGTCAGAGATGATCCAGCTGTTAGCTGAGAGCTGGGCTCAGGGTAGCCCAGACGTTCAGTGGCTGGTTCGGTCCCCATTTTCCTTGTCCCTTCCTTTATTGTTATCATCCCATATTGGGAGTAGACTCCCACTAACATATACCAACACCCCACTATCATGGGGGCTCATCCAACCTTAGGCCTGTGACCCGATTTCTCATCTTTGGGTTAAGGTTTTAACAGAGTTGTATAGTTTTCTTGCGTTTCTGAATCACCAACAACGACGGAGATCAGGGCGAAGCTTGACGAATTATATATGTTTTTTTTCGGATGGTTCACCTTCTATGGGGGGATGGGGTGGTTGAATCTCTACACATGTATCAACATTTACTGTATTTCATTTTATATCTATTATAGGGATGGTTCCCATCAAATATCCACTCGAATCGAGAACTCCGGCGACCGCAGGTCGAGCAGCGCCTCCGACACGAAGCGGAGGACGCATTGGCTGAGGTGCGAGGTTGGCCGAGACATATTCAATATGTCTCAAAATAACCTAGACATGCATGAAACAAATTATTCAATCTATATATATATATATCCCAATTTGATTCTTAAATTTCCCAATGTTTTTCCAAATCACCAGGAACGCACGGTTCTTTTCCCCCGAAGTTGGATTTGTCCCAAGGTGGAGAGGCGACTGGGTTCAGTGGAAGTGGAGCAACAGAAGATTTGTTGGGAGCACCTGGCTGATAGGAGCCAGTCCGGGATGCGAAGCCGCTGGTCATGGGTTTATCATCATGTTCATCATGTTCCCTCTTAAATTCGGATAGACAATTATATGTATCATATGTTTAAATATAGTATACATATTATATATATATAAACATATTTGGGTATAAACAATTCTTGGAAATACCCACTAACTTTTATTTCCATTGACATTGACTCCCATTTTTCTACACGTGAAAACCAGCAGCGAGTTGGTGTTTGGTTGGGCAAAAAATCTATCCACGACATCCATTTCAATGAATCTGGGCAAACTATAACGACCTTACTGCGACCTGTAATGATGGTTAGTATAGGGGTAACTATCCCAAAAATAGTCTTATTTATCTTATTTCAGATCGGTGAATTGTTATAAATTTGCCAGATCAATTCAAACCCGACTTCATATGGAGGTTTCCTAGAATGGGGGTACCCCCAAATCATCCTTTTGAATGGGATTTTCCATTCTAAACCACCTATTTTTGGTGTACCACCGTTGATGGAAAGCCCATATGTTCCCCGTTTTGTCGGGCCAAGGTCTGGTGGAAAATGATCGGGCCAAGAGTAGGGCAGAGTCAAGGTGCTCAGCGGTATATGTGTTGCCACAATTTGGGATCATTAGATCATACCTGGAGGATTATTAGGCGTTGCCATGTATTTGGCCATTTCCAAGTTGCCATCAAACAGAATGATTTCAGTTCATTGAGCCATTTTGAATTTATTTTCAGAGGCCGGACCCGGCCGCCGCCTATCCTGGCCACTGAGGCTGCTGAAGGCGCGCGAAGAAATCCTGGACCTCACGGCCAAGCTGGAAGTGGAGCGCCACAGGGTGCCAGTACCTGGAGAAGTTGGGACCCGGCCTTGACATCCACAGATTGGGCGCTTTGAAAAAAGGATTTGACATGGCACCAATGGCACTTAACAAGTCAAAACAGGTGTCTCAGTGTCTGCACTTTTTTCCTTGGAATCCAGCCCAGTCATTGAAGTTGCAGTGTACAAATCTTGTCACCTGATCTGTAGTAGTTCAAAAGAGGGAATCCTGCTGGGTGCCATTTTTCTGACGATATCTCCATCAGTTACGCGTTTTATGGGATTGTGATTTGTGATAAGAGGATGGGGTTCTGGAACGTGGGGCGCATGATGGGGTCCTCTTTGCTTAATATTGTATAATCCCTTCCTCCTAATACTAAATAAACCCCGCCCAAATACTAAAAACTAGTGTCCATCTCCAATTTTTGAAAATGTCAGATTGGCCAATTTGACTTTATATAATTGATCCCCTTTAGAAAACAATCTAAAAATCAACCTACCATTTGTGGGTTCCCCCCTAATACTAAAAACTAGTCAACCCCGGGGTGTTTATTATTAGGGGGGAAGCTTCGAAATCCAATTTTTGGCAATATTTTAATTGCGTTATATAAAGAAATTAATTGATTTTGAGATCGGAAAAAATCGTTTTTATTATTGAGGGTTTTAATTTAATATTAGGGGGAAGCCTCGAAATTCAATTTTTGGCAATATTTTAATTGCGTTATATAAAGAAATTTAATTGATTTTGAAATCGGAAAAACTTGTTTTTATTATTCAGGGTTTTAATTTAATATTGGGGGAAGCTTTCTTAATTGCGTTATATAAAGAAATTTAATTGATTTTGAAATCGGAAAAACTAGTTTTTATTATTAAGGGTTTTAATTTAGTATTAGTGTTCCCTAATACTAAATACCCCCCTAACACTAAAAACTACCTGCCGTGTTTAGTAATAGGGGGAGGCGTTTAGTATTAGGAGGAAGGGATTAGTCATATAGACGTACGTATGTATGTTCAAATCGATTCAGGGTCGGTTGGTTCTCAGGTTTCATCAGAGTTGAATGTATTGGTTCCAGCCTCGCCAGGTGAGGAAGTTGGAGGCAAAGGGGGGAAACGTGCTGACGGCTGCTGACAGGTTCATTGACAAAAAATGTCCATCCACGTTTTAGTGAATCCATAAGGCCAAGTACATCGAATTCTCTGGAATGACTGCGCTCAGTTCCATGAGGACTCTTAGCCGACTCTTAGCCATTAAAACAGACAAATGCATATTCTCATTTGTTGGACCCAGTTACGATCCGTAGGTAGTAATTAGCCATATTACACTAGTGCTTTATTTTTATGAATGGGATATATGTGGAATATCTCCAGCATATGGGCTTAACTTTACATGGGCTATAGACCACCTACTAAGTGGGATGCGCCCCGAAGATTCCCCAAGTAGTCTTCACCAGCCAAGTGCCGTCAATTCCCATGCAGTCTGACTGCAATCAGGCAGCCAAGAGCAATGGAGAGGGACGCCTGCAAGAAGCGGAGGTTACTGTACCTGGATGGGACTGGATGGAGGGCTCATAGCTTGGGACAAGCAGACCAGAAGTCCGGCCGGATCCAGTAAAGACAGGGGGCATTGGGGACGCACTCCTCCAGTTCGGTTAGGCCGTGTTCGGCCCAGCGTAGAGCCATGGAGGCAAACGCAGTGCCCAAAAATTTCTGGTTGAACTTATAATGAAACATCTTAGTAGGAAACAGCTTTTGAATGCTTTTGAGTGTTTGATATCTCTGACTGAGTTGGGTGGTGTTGGGGAAACATCCAAGTAAGGCCATCCCAGTCCAACTTTTGGGGAGTTGGGATATCTTTTGGGAGGTTTCCGCCGCAGGCCCGGGAACAATCCGATCTGAAAGCACTGAGGACCTCGGGAGGGCGGCACCATCAATGATTGTTAGTAGATGTTAGTAGTGTAATTGGGTAGAACCAAGGCCACACACACACACACACCATTCATAAACTATAATTTGTTTCATACGTTTTATGGTTGATACCCACTCTAGTAAAATTGGATGGTTTGTCGTTGGGCTTACATCATTTTATAGTGATAATGATTGATTTAATATGATTTGGGTATTTCATGTTTTTAATTAATCCCAAAAACGCCTGGTTTCAGATTGGTGAACGGTTGCTTTAGTTTGAGTATTCCTGCGAGGCAATCAAGGGGGTTACTGTAGCATGTTGGCGTCCGTGTCCCATCGTGAGCTGCTGTAGGACCCTACTAAGTTCCACCATGCGCGAAAGAGACGAGGTTGGACTCCAGTGATTGTGTTTGTTTTTGAATCATAGGAGAGAAAGCAGAGAAAGCCATTTAAAAAGGGGTGTAAGGGTGTCTTCGATTGTCGTTCAAGATCGTTCAAGTGTTTTTGATGTGGTAGACCCAGTGATGAAGGAAGGCTCGATTGATGACAGTCATATATTGAATGCAGCCATCCCCAGACAGGTTTAAATCCTTTAAATGATGCGCTAATGCTTGGATTTGACAATGGTGTCGGAGCAGGCTACGGCTGGAAAAGAAAAACCCAGTGATTGACTATCCCTGATGGAGGTTTATTACGTTTACCGTTTGCCACGTATACCCTCCGGTAATTTAACATAGCTATAGAAAATCACCATTTGGAATAGGCAAATCAATGGCATAAATGGGCATAAATGGGCTATGTTCAATAGCTATGTTAGTTTACCAGAGGGTATTGTTTTTAGTGATCGTTGGTTCAATTTCTTCACTGGGCCGCTCGGATGCTAAACCCATGGAGCCGTCGCCCCGTCCAGCTTTTGTCAAAAGATCACAGCGCTCAACAGACTCGGCTGGATTTTTCTTATACCAAGATCCTGGTTGTGATGTCAACTGTTCACTTGTTCATTTGTCACATGATCAGATCAAATTGATGCAGTTTTAATTCTACAATGCATACGGAATATTTGTCAATATGTCATAGGCATACATGTATACCATTGGTCTACCAGCTTTGGATGACGGAAAATCTGCAGGAAACCGGTTGCCCCTTTAATCCACCCGCTTATAGTCAGTTTTGATTGAGTGCCATGAGTGCCATGGTGAGGGTGCATGACTTGTTGTTCCTTCAAAGGAATCCCAGTCATGATTGGACCGGATGACCAGGGGCCATATGACCACCCCACGTAACTGGATATAACCTGACCACAAAAAAAGAGGCTTGGTACCTGAAAGTTTATGGGACATATTGGGACATCCCCATTCCGTCAAAAACCTGATTTTCCCTATAGGCCCTATGACACTTAGCCATCTATTGGGTGTATACATACCCCATTTTCAGACACATCCATGTTTTCTTGCTTATCTAACTCATATCCCTATTCCCCATTCTGGCGCATCAATATCCCCCATTTTTTCAAACCCGGAAGGGAAGAACAAATGGATTCAAAGCCTCGACTGGTTGAGGCCTTGGACAAGGCCCTCAGACTTCAGGGTGTGAACCGCTCGGTGGAGGAGAGCACTGGGTCTAGATGGGTCTTGCGACTTTTCGGGTCAGCACTATGTGAAGGGTATCATCCAAATGGCCCATTTATATATATATATGTTCTACTTCTTGAACATGATGATTTTCCATGGCTGCCATCGATATATGTTAGCTTGCTGAAGGTACTACTACATCTCTAATTTCCTTAAATTGGGGGGTTGGTACCGGTTTGAGAACAATCTATCATTGTCACTTTTTGGAGATGCACACTGATTCATCAGCCAGGGCTTAGTATTCACGTTAGCATTGTGGGTTCAACAAGGACCCCCTCAGAAAGCACACAGTTGTAAGCAATTCCAATTTCTTGCCAAACCATCCAGTCTGGGTGCCACAAAAGGAACCTTGGCCCATTGGGAAATGTCTTCTTTCTGTAGGATGGTGCCACACCTGTGGCTCCGATGATCGCCACTATATAAAGAAAATGGTCTACGATAGATGTGGAAGGACAAAGGGAAAACCAAAAGATAGGCATGTAGGCTTCCTGTCAACTTTCTGCCTTAAACCAATCCATTATACATATATATAGTATGATTATTATCATTATTATCATCATTATTGCTATCATCATTATTACTACTTGTGTTTTTTTAAATTATTATTACTATCATTATTATTACCATATTACTATTATTACTACTATAATTATATATATGTATATATATATATATTATGTATACACTGTTTCAGTTCTTTGTAACTATCATGGAATTTGGTATGTCATGTATCTTGTCTAAACAACACGCACTAACCCCAAATTATTTGTATATATATAGGATTTCCTGATAATGCTGGGATGGGATGGCCATAAACCATATTCACCAGACATATCTTCCCATTAGATCCATGAACATGCTGGCTAACATCCCCATGATGGCTGGCATGTTCCCAGTTCACATGTTAGAAATATCCAGGTGGTCAATGGTGGTCACTGACGAGCCAGGAGCTCCACAGTGTCTTGGCCAAGGCAATTCAAGATCGCGAGCAGCCAGGGCCCCAAGGTCCCAAGGTCCCAAGGTCCCAAGGTCCCAAGGTCCCAAGGTCCCAGGGCAACTCCATGCTCCATGGTGGAAGAATGTGGAACACATTCTTTCAATGTGGAATGGAACATGCTGGACGATTATGGAAAATTGTATAGAAACGTGGTATAGAAACATGGTGGAAAGGTGTGAACACATACGGACACTGGTAGGCATTGAAAGTAGAAACTTGGGCCGGAATGGTGAAAGGAATGGTAGAGAAGAAGCTGGTGGAAAATCATGGAAAATCACTTGCAAAAAACAAATTGATAAGACCAATGCCTACTGATGCGTACTGATTATGTTTCTAACCTTCGGGGAGGTGATCCTCTCAAAAAGTACACATCCCAAGACTCGGGGGTGTAGTAGCGGGTTTCATCGGATTAGGCTTGGAGTCATGATTGGCACTGGTGGTGGGGTCATTTGCAGCAGAGCCTGCTTCGGCTGTCTGGCCTATTTATTTTTTTGTTGCAGGCAATTGAGGTGTTGATTCAACCTGCCTAGGCACTCCAGGTGCTTCGGAAAAGGTGTAAACATGAAACATACGAATATGATGTAGTGAAGATCAAACATACTTACGCACCCATGATGTTGAACTCACAATGATGCACTGCATTGAAATCAACCGTTTCCTCAAGCGGGCGCACAACGATGAGCCTGCTAGTAGTTCCACCGCTCAGTGTGGTGTAGGAAGTTGGTGCGCTAGCTCGAGGGCAACTGCTGGCCCTTGCATAATCCAAGCCGGACACTTTCTAACAGCAACCACCTGCAGGTATATCGGACATGATCCATATCTACAAAAAAATGCCACTTAAGAATTGCAAACAATTTTCAACCAGGCCACCAGGCTCTCATCAATATCGTCCACTTCGGCTTCGCCGCTTAGTTTCTGGTCCAGCCATGGAGCCAAAGCGTTACCCGATGGACAGTCCGGAGATGTACCTGCCCGCACCGCCACGTCCCCACTTCCAGCGGTCCCTCCAAGCGGAAGTGCCTGCCTTCCAGGCACATGCAGCTGGGCCAAACACCATGGCCGGGAAGACCTTGTCGGACCTGATCTATGAAAAGTTGAAGAGTCAGGCACCGGGTCCAGGTCCTTCCCAAGCCGAAGTGGCTGATGGCCCTGGCACGGATGGCATGGAGCAGACCGAGACAATGGAGGCTTCCAAGGAGGGGGATTCAGATCCACTGGCCCGAGGTGTGGTGGGACAAGATGCTCCGGAGTGCCAAGCAGAGGAGGAGCTTCAAGAAAGCCAGATGCCAGTGGAGCCGGTGCAGCAGCTGGAAGAAAGGCATGATCATGAAGACTATGAACCAGCCAAGATCGAGAAGGAAATTGAGGTGTCAACGGATGAGCCGGGCCCAGTGGATCCAGTGGATCCAGTGGTTCAAGACCCAGTCTCCTACCCAACCCTCGCAGGCCCCGCTGAAGCAGTGGGTGAGTCAGTGGATGATGCCCAGCTTCCAGCGGACACGGAAGGGCAAGTGGAAGAGGTTGAAGCACCGGCACCGGGCTTGGGGGATGAGCCTCATCTCACCGACCTGAAACAATCCTCCGCCACCAGCGAACAGGAGCCCAAAGAGAGCTGCGTCTATCCAGCATCGAGCATGCTCCAGATGCGCCTGACCATGCCTTCGAAGGGCGCAACTCAGCTGAAAGGAAAGATGTAAGAGCCCCTTCTCAAAGTGATACGTCGGATATGATAAGATTAAGATCTTGTGAATCTGGGTGCGCTGCACACGTACGCGTACGCGCGCGTGTGTGTGTGTAGGTAGGTAGGTAGGTGGGTGGGTGGGTGGGTAGGTAGGTAGGTAGGGT
>Ga0126342_10001069_pt1 | contig 36193 bp, 38 predicted proteins | sample Cyp1metagenome_FD_92528 | JGI IMG/M metagenome (GOLD analysis project Ga0126342, IMG submission 92528) | Coral microbial communities from Lord Howe Island, Old Settlement Bay, Australia - Cyphastrea 1 metagenome | ecosystem: Host-associated > Invertebrates > Cnidaria > Coral ... | reverse complement strand
AGGTGACCACTGCAACCATTGCAACCATTCCAGCAAACACAACTCCAACCACCTTTTGGTCAATCAGTGGCTTCGCTCTGCCATCCCTGATTCACAACAACCAACTTCTCCTATAGGTTTCCTATTTTTGAAACTTCCGCCACCGCCTTGTGCGGTACTACTGGTATTTACTGATATTTATAGTTATAGTTATACAATATATGGAGGTTTCCTGAAATGGGGATACCCCTCTTGATGGATGGTTTATATTGGAGAATCCCATCTATAAATGGATGATTTGGGGGTACCCCTATTCTAGGAACCCCCTACATGGTATAACTGTTCGTACCCCAAGCCAATCCCCAAGCAAAATCATCTTGACTAGCTACCAAAACTGGATGTTCTACACCAATTCATAAATTCTTTGTTCCCTGCTTGAGATGATACTAATTCTTGAGCATATGAATTTCAAGGGTGGTTTTTGTGTCAGAAAAAAATCGTGGATCAGCCATGCAAAATGGTGGTCTAAGGATGGCTAAATATGGAGAGATATATACTGGAGTTGCTGAAGGGTATGATTATGAAACCAACTTAAAAACGGTGGTATAACGGATATAATATAGGTTATAATATGTTATAGTGGCATACATAGCCATTCGGAATGGATCTGAAGATATTGCTGAAGTTTTTGTTTCCCCATTGGTTGATTTACTGTCATCTGGGGCTGGGGAATGCTTGGGGATTTTTTGTATATAGTAACCAATGGTGAATGGTTGGGATATAGTAACCATCATTAACCATTATTCACCATTAATGGCAAAATCTTGGTTATTCATGTATATAGTACGGTCATCAAGGCATTTGTATATCAAAGATGTTGGACTCTGAACAACATGACCAACATCTTTGGTTTGGGGGATGTGTTATCAGATGGCAGTGGTGCATGTTTTTTCTCGGCAGCAACAAAGTCACACGAAGGAATCACTGAAGTGCCGCAGATTCAGAAGATTTCTGTTGCATCCGAATATGGATGTTCAATGAGAGTCTGATGATTTGTAATTATCATAGTATGTTTTTTTTTTCCCTGACTGTAGTGAAGTACTGTAGGGTTTCTCGATCAAGGGTTCCCATGTACGTGGAGATGTTTCACCAAGATCAACTTTCTCATAAAGCTGTAGATAGTCTCCCTTAAATTCACCCGATGACTCAATGTTTGTTTTAGGTAAAGGATCTTGAAGCTCCCATTGTGGTTGGTCTTGTCCATTTTTGTTGGGTCACCTCCCTCTTGTTTGGCTGGATTATTTTGATGGATGCAATCCAGCTGGGTGTTGTTTTGTTTTTTTCCGTCAATACAACTCAGACTGGTTGATGGTTGCCGCTTACATAAACGTGTGGTTAATACGAGTCACTGGCCCACATGTTTTCCCTTTTTGCGGACAGGATGATAAGTATACTTACTATGCCCAAGTTCACTCTTTAGTCATCATATTTCATACTATTTCATTATATAATTTTGCCATGAAGAAGGGGGAATGCACCATTTTCAGACATCCACATCCATCATTCATTGATGGAGCACACATTGTTCTTTTGTTGATGTTTAAAATGTATATTTAATAGTATTTACTTTCTCTTTTTGATGGTTAGACTATGTTAGACTATATGGGTATGGATCAATACCTATTAATACCATTTTTACTGGGATGAACATCCATAAATCCCAGCTATTTTGATGTGAACTACAGGGGTACTATTGGTTTTGACACACTGCCATATAAATCCCATCGAAAATCACCATAACTTGCCCTGAAATCTCCCATGGTTTTGGGGACACACAGACTGCGTCGTTTGTGAAGCGTCGCAGTTGTTGAAAGAGATCATCGGGGAGCACTTGCCGCGCTTCACCACGGAGGAGAAGAATTTGCTGCTGAAAGGCGAATAAAAATTGGTGTCGGACTGGGCCCACTGGGTCGTTTGGGTCCTCTGGTGAACGTTTACAAAAAACTATGGAAAGATCCACCCATCTTTAATGGGAAAATCCATTATTTCTATGGCCATTTTCAAAAAATCTATGTTAGTTCACCAGAGGGTAAGTTTTTTGTTTGTTGTTTGTTAGTCATCACTGGGTCGTTTTAGTCATCACTGGGTCGTTTGAGTTTCTTTTTTTGCGGAGGTGAATGGGTTTATAAATCAATGATGGTTAACCACACAGTGATAGTTTGAAAATGTTTGAAATATCATGTGATTAATAATGGTTTGTAAATCCACAATAATGACCACCAGTCCTGGTCGGTGAATGATGGTTAAGGGGTTTATAAATTTATATACCATTTATCATGGATTTATTATAAATCTATATAAACCATTTATACATCTATGTGTATCTATCATAGTTGATGGATAGACCCAATATTCAGAAACCATCCCATTCATCGACCATAAAAGGGGCAAACTTTGGGCAAAACATAGCAAATGGGGATATACCCAATAATCAATGGGAATTTCAGGATCCTAAAATGGAGGTACTGTACCATATATGACCATATTTTGTGGGGATATTCCCTTACATAGGCCTTATATAACCTGGTTGGTGGTTTCAAACATTTTTTATTTTCCATTTCACATATGGGATGCATAATCCTTCCCATTGACGAAGTCCATCATTTTTCAAGATGGTTTTTCAACCACCAACCAGCAATACTAAGCCTCAATTGAATTATTGCGTTTGCCTCATAACGGGGATATAAACACCAACAACCATTGGGGTGTCATGAGGAAATGGTAACCACTAAAAAGATAAAACATACTAATTATACGTACATTGGATATTACAGTTCTACCTCTTTGGGTGTTGTTCTATTATTCGGAATATTACATGAGGAGTAACAGGGAATTATTTTGTCAATGTGTTTCATGGGAACGGTAACTGCTTTGGGGTAACTCCCCATATGACTAGTGGCTTTTGAATCCGGGGTAGACCTGAAAATACTAAAGCTGGGGATTGAGCCCATGAAAGTGGCTGGTAAGTTGTAGGTTATATATGGTTATATTTTGCAACTGTATTGAGTAACTTTGACCAAGGAATATGTCCTCTTCTGGCAAACCAAAGTATTCTGGTTGGTGGTTTCAAACATTTTTTATTTTCCATAATATATGGGATAATCCTTCCCATTGACTAATATTTTTCAAGATGGTTAAACCACCAACCAGTATTTTGTTGTGTGGGTTATCCAATGTTGAGCATGTTTTGTGGCCGCATCCCTAGGTGTTTTGTACGAAAGGAAATCCTTGCCGATGTACTGCAACCATGCCCGCAATACAGATGATCCACACATAGTTCTGGGTAAATTATAACGACGTCACTGCGACCGAGCCCTGGAATAATGGTTAGTAAGGGGAACCATCCCCAAGATAGCCTTATTTCAGGTTAGTGAATTATTATAATTTGCCCAGATAGTTACATTCATTTTTAAATGTATAATTATTCTTATCTGTTGCATCTCCTAAATGTCACATGGAAGCTGAACAATGAGATCTCGATCGTGATTCGACTACTGAAGATGGCCCTTGTTCGCTTCCATGCTTTTTTCAGGGGAGCATCCCAACTATCATGTAACGACAAAATGCGGCCCACAGGGGCCCAAATCCGGTTATTTCCACCATAGATCATGCAGCAATACATGGCACCGGAAGGGCCCCCCAGATATGTGCGTTGCTTTGGAACTCCATCCTACTATATATATATACCCTCTGGTGAACTAACATAGCAATGGAAAATGGCTATTTATAGTGGATTTTCCCATTAAGAATGGTGATTTTCCATTGCTATGTTAGTTCACCAGAGGGTAATTATCATGATACATCATATATCCATCATGAATTCTGTTGTTAGCCAAGTTGTACACCAAGCTCGCTATCTCTTAGCCCCTTCCCGCAACACCTATAGTTGATTTTAAGACAATTACATTGACCTAATTAATAACCATGCTTAGCAAGTGAAACCTCTCACCAGTAACTTGAACTTCATTGCCAGCTCATGGGTCTCAAAGTTACCCTTGTTGTACTTTCCAGCACCGAAGAAGCACTTCCAGCAACGTAAAAGATCCGGAGATGGGTCAAAAATTAAGCCTTATGAATGGTAAAAATATTTTAGTATATGTTTAATATTAATTTCCATCTATATACTTATTGGGGTACCGAATTTGGACCAACACAACAATCTGTCTCTTGCCAGCCTCGAATCACGAATACAACTACTATGGCCTCAACACCTACAGCGGACGTTATGTGTGGCTCGGTTTGCCAGCACATGTAAGAACTTAGAGGAGATGGAGAAGGGTGTGAAATGTGATACAAAAGGAAGAACATGATACAAAAATTCAAGATCAAATTGAAACTGATTGGTCATTATGGATCATTATGGGGGGTTGTTATACTACTTGGGTTATTGGGGATATTATAACCCATGGGCCCATGGGAGGAAAACCTATCAACCAACTAGAATTTCATGAAATGGGATAGGAGTATTTTTCATGGCTCATATCCAGGCCAACATATGGATGACTCAAATATTTCCTGGATTTCCAAACATCCTCAGAAGGTGATTTTGCTTTGAAGGAGTTCAAACAAATACATATACATAATATATATAATTATATATATACATATACTTTTCTCAGAAGGTGTCTGGAAGACTATAGAGTCTTTTTTGGTATTTTTCAGATCATAGAGACTGGTGCCTTCCGCGGAGTTCGCCCGGACTCCCATGGGATGAACGCCTGAGGGAAGCGGTTCACAACCACTCGTGGTCGCCAAAGCAAAGCTTTTGGAAGCGCCTTGGGATGCCGAGGGGATGGGAATTGCGAGTCGAAAGTCGGCTTGTTTTTAAACTAAGGGATAGCCGGAAATCAACAATTGGGGAAAATATGGCCCATTTAGATTTAGATATATTTAGATGATTTAACATGATTTAAGTAATGATTTAAGTAAACAATCCCCAAAAAATGGTGCTTTTCTATAGCGAACTGTGGAATTACCGGAAAGTCTACCTCAAGATCTCATTCCAGGGAATTGGAGGTGGCCCCCTAAAATAGTGGCAAACATGTAGCATCCAAATCTTCCTGTTGTATCATTCTATACTAAGATAGTGGTTTAACATGTTACATGTTCCTTTTCGATGATTTTTTTTTGTCGGTCAGGGAAAACGACAATCCGCAAACGACCCCAAACCCGCTGTGAAAAAAACGTCCGGTGTAGGGATGATGAACCCATTGGCTTCCCCTTCATCCATGCGTGGCTCTACAAAGTGCCCCAGGACGGCCGGCCAGATGTCGGTGGTGGTGGTTTTAAAAAAGCCGTGGACCGTGGTGAAAAATAGCGGAAATGCCCCTTTTACAGATCTTTGAGATGTTGTTTATCATTGAAACCTCCATTTATAGAGGATTTTCCAGCAAGGCTTCAAGCAATGTTTGACTACCGGGTTGTATGTATGTTTCAATTGAACAGAAAACATAAGAGAAACATAGATCCTTGTTATTCAGATGGATCTGGCAGCCTCCGGACCAGTGAATGAACAATGGCAACACATCCGCAGACATGGCGAGTTTTGGTCAACGATTTTCAGCTTTTATTCTGTTCTATTTGTTCTGAACCATCATCATTGTTGTTTATATGTGTTGATATCATACCATATTGTAATGTTTTTTGCATAACTGTACGAAGTGTTCTGTATGATTGCTGGTCAACTTCACATTAGTTGTGGGTAAGATTGTTGGAAAAGTGCACAGTTTCCTTTGTTCCTAGGTTGCATTCCTATCGTTGTTTGGATCATCTGGTGAAAACCATATGTTTGATAGTTGCATCCCAGTTTTGGAGAATTTTGGTTGGTTAATCACATTAAATCCATATTATGGCTGGTTAAAAATCATTATTTCTGGTGGTAAAATCATTTTTTTCTGGGTTAAATCGCCATTTGTCAGGAGATTCTGCTGCACCTGAGATGGGTCCCTTGCAACGAACTGGCTCTGGGCAGCCGTCGGTCATAGGTATTTTACCATCCAAAGTGGGGGTATAAAAAACACAACTTTGGATTCACTTGGTTTTAATGAACAAAAAAACGATGTTTGAACATGAACAAATAGGGGATTGAACACTTGTTGTTAATCAGGGAATTTGGTATTTGGCCCCAACAGCTTGGGAGATACGACTAGCAGATTGTATTCATGTGTGGATATATCCAGCATCCAATCATTGGCCATAAACCAACTTACCTAACGTTTGGTGGCTCCTTCTTGTAAGCAATGGCTGTGTAAAAGCAATAAGCCATGGAGTAGATGGAATGTCTTTGGACATAATCTGATCTTTTGTGGGTGTTTTGGAACATGTTTTATGACTTTCCCATCATATTGGGAAGGTCATAATCCCAACTGACGAAGTCCATCATTTTTCAGAGGGCTGGCTCAACCACCAAGCAGTGATACCAAGAGGGATGTCCTTGGAGATTGTGAAGGTCCAAGATGGGGATGATCCCCTGACCCTACGAATCAGTTTAGAGACCGGGTTGAGGTAAGATGAGATGCTGGTAAAATGAGAAGCTCCAGCAAATTTATGGAAATTCTATGGAATTGTAAGGCTGTATAGCTATTGAATGCTATTGACATATTGAGTCAAATTGCAAGAACTGATAAGTCACTCTAATGACTGTTTGAGAATTTGATGGAGACAATTACATGGTGTCATTCCAGAACTGTAAAGTCAACCAACTTCAATCGTCCCAGTAGATTTGACTTCATAAATCCCTGCAGAGCCAATTACCTTCTGAGTGCGTTGTGCCATGCTTTGTGGGGTTAAGTAGCTCTGTACAATGTTTTCCCCTCCCAGTTCTACTCTACTTTTTGTCAATAGACATCAATAAACCCTATAATATATATATATATATATATATGTATGTATAATATATATATATATATATGTATAATATATATATAATATATAATATAATATATAATATATATATAATAGTATATAATATCTCCACCCGAAAATACCATAAACCAACTTGCCATGTTATTTTCACCAACTGTAATGAAGTCCTTTGGAGGCTGCCCCGGACCAATCGGCAGGTGAATGATCGATATCATCCCCCTGGCATCATCATCACAGAGAACGGCTGTGCAGATCCGGGAAACACCGAGTACGCAGCCTGGCGTAACCCCACGAAACGGCGTTGAGAAACGGCCATGGGTTGATATATGGAAGATATCTAGAGTTAATATAGGTAAATCAACCCCCAAAAACTTCCTAAGAAGGTACTTGGATCCATAGGGTAGTTGATATATATATATATATATATTAATCAATTTTCGTTTTATAATATTTAGTTAATATAGGTTAATATAGTTAGTATAGTGTTTCACTACATATCATATTTATTGATAGTTTTAGTTCTAGTTATATAATATATGGCTTGTTTCCTAAGCCATGGGGCAACCCAATTAGCTGGATGGTTGATTTTTTTCATGGAAAATCCCATACCTCGAAATGGATGATGACTGTGGGTACCCCTATGACTTCGGAAACCTCCATATGTACTGTACTTCCATAATATGGGACATGGGAAATTATATGACTTTTGATCATATATAAGGGTCTAAGAGTCACCTGCCCAGTCAGATCACGCGGTCCATTGGTTTTCCTCCGATTTCCATGATACAAGGGAGCTTGCCGCGGATGGTGCAGTGGGATTTGTGGGGAGCAGATGGCATCAATCTTTAAAGCAACCTTATCTTAATACACATTGAATTTGTTTCACATTCCAACAGCTTTATCTTAGTAAATACCCTCTGGTAAAATAACATATAACTATGGAAAATCACCATTTTTAATGGGTAAACCCACTATAAATGGCCATTTTCAATAGCTATGTTAGTTTACCAGAGGGTAATGACCACATTTCTCCATTTGAATTCTGTGACTGCTGCCGCACTTGGCGTCTTGGCACTGCCGCCTGTGGATGGAGTTTCAAAAGGGGACTGCGCAAGCAGAGCGCGCATCCCGCACTTGCCCCAAGGGGAAGAGCTGCAGGTGGTTAACAAAGTGGTTATGGGTCAAAACCCTGGTACTCTCTGGTACCCTAAAATAGCTGGTTGATAGATGGTGATTCCCTATATGGTCAGAATATATAGGTTTTGACCCATCCCCAAGTGAATTTTCTCGCCATATTCCCTGACCCAGATTGCTTTTATATGATTATGTGTATGTACATAGATAGCAACCCTTTTTTCAAGGACAGAAAGCTTAGTAGCAGTAAGTGAAACCTGTTGTGAACTTTGGAGGCGCTACTTAAGCTACCATTTACAAGATAATGCAGTTGGGGCTATGTCCAAGTGACGTGCCACGTGCCACTTTCCAGATGATCTCTGTAGGCTATGGCTGCCATGTAGCTATAGATATGTTTACCCAGTCTACCATACAAAAATCCAAAAAAAGTTACGTAACCTCTACAGGGGGAACTAGTGACTTTTGGCACACAAAAAATTGGATCATGGTAAAAGGGGGAACTACAAATGTGAGTGGCCAGGCACATTTTTCATGGATAAAGGGGTCTCCGACATATTGTCCAAGGTGGCGCGGCAGTTCGAAAACCCTCAATTGCTTTTGTTCATTAGAAGAAATTCAGTAGAGATTATGCATGCTGATGGTAATACACATTATATATATAATATATACATATATATACCGAACTATTGATGAGGCTTATGCATCAAAAAAAGTTTTTTTCCCCCCTAATTTAAGATTGATTAAACCAATTAACTTGAGATGCCTACCATAACTAATCCCTATATCGTTTCATTCGTTGCACACCAAGGAATACACCGTGGATGACTGGCACAGGGTGGGGTTGCTTGACGCAACGAATTTCCCACGTTTAGATGCCCGAAAGAAGTGGAGGTTTTTTGGGGATCAATATGACCCAATGATATATATATATTATATAATATACATATATCTGGTTGGTGGTTTGGAACATTTTTTTTATTTTCCCCAATAGTTGGGATGATAATCCCATCTGACGAACTCCATCATTTTTCAGGGGGTGGCTCAACCACCAATTAGATGTATTATATCCCCAAGATCCCCAAGATGTTTTGTCCAAACATTGATGGATACCATTGGCTAGCCCAATTTTAGGGCACTGTTCATGGGAAAAGAATGACAATTAGATCCATATGATCTTGGGGATACCATGGGATACCTGTAGTTTTGACAGGGACCTGTTTCCTCTAACCGAATAAAAAGGCTAAAAGGGCTGGTGAATTTTGTCCCTTTCGATGCATTAATTTTACGAGTCAACGAGTGGAACCATCAGCACGTCAGAAAATTGCGAATTCGCTCATCACGGCGAACATGTTCTGCATTTCTTTGACTTGGTGGTCCCACATATTCCATTTCCATGTGGATAGATTGCTTACGTGAAACCAAATACCTTCTGGTAAACTAACATAACTATGGAAAATCACAATTTTTTTATGGGAAAACTCACTATAAATGGCCATTTTCAATAGCTATTTTGACATAACCAGAGGGTAAATGATGATGACTGGTATGTCAAAAGGTGATCATATAGTTTCTACTGGTAGCTATCAATTAAGGCCTGTAGTTTCCCTGTTCTTCTGCATGGATCAGATGTTTTTTGTTTCGCATTTGAACCGCGCCTTGTGTTGGCCAACTTCGCAGTGGATCAACAAAAATCAACTTAAATCATCTCAAATCATCATCTTCATCTTCAAGAAGGTCTATGGGCCTCAACTTAAGACCACTATATTCACAGGTTGATCAACATCAATTGATATTGTCATGGGGATCCAAGCACTCCCCAAAATGGCAAGTTCTGTTAGAACTTCGGGGAGGATGGTTGAATCCTCATGTTGGCAATGGTAGTATCCTATATTAATGGATGTTCATTAGGGTTTACATGGGCTTACGAATCCCATGGGATCCGAATCAGTCCAACATGTTTCTCTGTTGATTTCATCAAGCAGTAAGTATCAGTAAGTTGAGTAGTTATAAGTCCAACAACTTTGGGATTTTTGGTGGATATATCATGATATTTCATGAGATATCTACAAATTAGTGGGTTTATAAATCAACTAATAACTGTGGGGAGGGCCACTTTGTAGTGCAAGTACTGCAAGTAGAGCGACGGAGAACATGCACTACCAGAATCTTCAAACATGATGAAACTGTTGCCAAAACACATCCCATGTCAATCCATGCCATGTATATAGTATAATATAATATAATGTAATATAATATAATATAATGTAATGTAATATAATATATAATAATATAATATAATATAATATAATATAATGTAATGTAATATAATATAATATAATATAATATAATGAAATATAATATAATATATTTAATATAATATACTATTATGTAATATATTATTATATTATATATATACACATAAGTTATCAGATATTGCCGCATTTTTATTAAATTTTACACTTATCGAACGTATTTACCAAGTGCCCACCTGACCGTGTTGCGATATCAATGTCTGTAAACATTTTATCTTTGCCACACATTTTCAGGCCGCCACCGCCTGAGGTTCTTCAGGGACTACTTAGCCAAAGTCGCTGAGGCGGTCTTCGAAGGAATTCCCGTCGTAGGTGCCATGGGACGATGAGGATGTTTTCCACGATTGAATCGGAGGGGTCGGCAACCAGCCAATATTGGGATGACCTGGGATACCAATCCATATGCCCAAACTGTTATGTCAACAGTTTGCGAACTGGAAAATGGCGCCATTTAGTTCGTTGATTTAGCCAACTTTTTCAAATGGGTGGATCTTTCCATAGTTTTTTGGATGTTTACCAGAGGGTATCATGTTTGACTATGGCACAGAATATGATTACGATAGATGTACCTTACACCGCCATTTTTGTGCTTCGAATTGTTCCAGTATTCAACTATATTCAACAAGACATTGGGTTTTAACAACTGAACGTGAATTCCTTTAGATTCACAACATTTCACAAGTGAGATCGAGATTTACCCTCTGGTAAACGTTTACATAACTATGGAAAATCACCATTTTTAATGGGAATATCCACTATTTCAATGGTCATTTTCAATAGCTACGTTAGTCATTACCAGAGGGTATTGTTGCTTCTAAAGGTTTTTACACTTTCTTTTTTTTTGAATGAATCCCACGTTTGGTTGCTCGCAGCGAACATATCTTCGATGCACACTGAGTTGGGTTTTGTCTGGAACTCATTTTGGTTGTGAAAAAACCAGGGTTAGCTTGAAACATGTAACATATGTTACAATATGGCTTTGAAAAAGCATGTTACAAAAGCATATTTATAGATAAGTAAATTTCATTGTATTCGGGGGTCGTCTCTTTGCACTTGGGTCCCGGGCGATCCCATGGATGATCATGGATGCGTTGAACATCAAATCAAAACAAACATCAAAATGGATTGATGAGAAGCCTGTGGTACTCGCGCGGCCAGCTGCCGTTTCCTTTTTTGCTACCTTTTTCCAGTGACTCCAGCCCTCCAGCCTGCTGCATTGCCGAACAGAGGCCATCAATTCGTTCATGAGACAAACTTGGTGAAATCGAAAAACTTGTGAGAATGGAGTTGGACATGTTCACATTGGAGGCTTTGGTCTCCAAAACTTTCGCCTACCTAGCCTGCTTCTCAGAATGCTGGAATCATGGCCATAGGGGTGAGCTTTACACATCACCATACAAAGTCCCTCTCCGCAAGCTGTTTCCCATCTCAAACGAGAATGGAGATCAGTCAAAGAAATAGCACAAACTATGAATTGGAGAATTTCAGTTCAGTCAAAGAATGAAGCAATTTCAGTCACTGTTTTTGGATTTGTTATAGTATATGATTGACAAGCCTGCCTCACGTTGCGCCAAGACCCTGGTAGTTTGTTGTTCAGACAATTAACCAGGTAAAGAACAGCGAGCAACCCTTCTAGACTTGAGTATGCAGCATGTGTGGGGATCCACTGTAAAGCAGATTCTGTTCCAGCTGCCACTGGGGTAAGAACAAGTACTTAATGTTTACAGCTGTTGGAAACTACTAGCTGTTGTAAAATATTAGCTGCTACCAAGCGGGTAAAGGTAGATTGGTAAAGTGCTAACGTTAAAAGGGACATTCCGCCAAACCTGGCTTTGAGTTAGCATAGGGAAGCTGATTTCGTTTGTTTTTTCATTTTTTTAATCTTCATTTTGATTCTCTTTGGTACTTTGGTTCAACCAGACTTTTTTGACAGCTTTAAACTGTTGATTGGATTGGTTCTTTCCTTTTCCTATTTTCTATTTATTTCATTTTTCTTTTCGTGTCTCATATATTCTCATATCTTTTTCCGTTCTTCAGTCGCATGTGTAGTTGTTGTTTGGTTCTTACACGAAATCGATGGCTGACGTGCATGGTTGGGAGGACTGCCCTTTTCCCTTCGGTTTGGCACACCAAACCTCACTTTGTTCACAGACTTGGCGCGCGAAAAAAGATCTATGCTAGCTAGACAACATCAGGTCGAACTGGCATTGCCTTGGGGAAACAGGTTTGGTGTTCATAGGTTGGTATTCCATGTACTTTGCTCTTTGCTGGAACTGGTTCTGCTTCATTCTCAGGAAACTTTTTGGGAAAATGCATTTTGATACGTGCAGCAGGCCCTGCTTCTTCATGTTTGAAACTGTCCTTCATCTCTGATCTCTTGAACTGTGCAACGGCATGCGCCACCACTAAGTGAAACTGAAAATTGGTGAGCTCAAGAATCTAGTCATTTTGTCGTAATATTTCTTGAGCTTTGTGTGCTGTCTTTGCGCGCTATACACTGGTCCTTGCGCATTCTGTTTGCGTAATATCTATCGTTGCGTATTATCTTACTTTAATCTTTGCGTAATATTTCTTGAGCTTTGTGTGCTGTCTTTGCGCGCTATACACTGGTCCTTGCGCATTATGTTTGCGTAATATCTGTATTTTAAATCTTTGCCTGCGCATATATATCAGCGTAATATCTGCATTGTATCGTTGCGCATTACCATGACGCGTATTTTTGTGCAAAATCTTCACCTGAGCTTATACTGGCGCAATATCTGCACTGTATTCTTGCGCATATTACTGCGCAATATGCGTTGCGACTATGCTTTGCAAAATATATGCACCCGAAGCGGCGCCGGCGTTCCGAAGCGGCGCCGGCGGTGGGAAGCGGCGCCGGCGGTGGGAAGCGGCGCCGGCGGCGGGAAGCGGCGCCGGCGGTGTGAAGCGGCGCCGTTCAACTGAATTGCAAGGACGGGACTTCAAGTTTTGATTGAGGACGTTCAAAAAAATGTGTTAGGACATCCCTTTTTCAGCAATCTTTTTTGAATTAGTCCAAGTCGAAAGAGAAACCAAGGCCAACCAGTCTGTGCTCACATCTAGCCAAGTGCAAGCCGTTGTTGATATCAAAATTGTTCTGTGGTTTTTTGGGCTGCCAGCTGCCATTGCTGTTGCTTCAGGTTCAGGAAGGTTGCTTTGGCCATGTGCATTTTGAAAAACAACAACAATGCTGCCTGCATATTGCTGTTTGAACCTGTCCTTGGTCATTTTTGATGTCCAACTTCTTGGAACCGTGCAAAAAAGAATTGAAAAACACCTCTAATCAGAAACTCATCTCTAAAATGGATGATGTAACCCAATCCTCCAGATAAACAGGCTTAAGAAAGAGAAACGTATTCATTGGCAGCTGGTACTCCTAGAAGATTGGGCTGGTGGATGAAGAATGGTAGGTTTATTGATGTTTTCTTAAGAAGAGACCATGAGCCAAGTAGCAGACCCACGACAATGTGAAAAGCAACCTTGCTTCTGCTTCGCCATGTCAGAGCGGCGGAAAACCTTTATTAGGTCTTTGGCTCCTGCTGAACCAGCGCCTAAAAGGCCCAAGCTGGCGACAGTGGTTGCCTCCCGTGATGAACATGCAGATGCAGAAGCTTCTTCGTCGAGTAGCTCAGCTCTTGTTTCCCAGATGGTGGGTGCAAAAGTTTCCGTTTCTGCTAGCTCAGCTCCTCTTTCAAGAAGGAAGATGTTTATCTCCATGTTGAACAAGGAAAAAAATGTTGAGCCCAAAGGCGAATCAGATTCGGAGCCAGAAGCTTTGCAGAAGCCTGCGAAAGACGCCGGCGCTGTGAGGTTTACCTTGGAAGGTTTGCAAGCTTTCCGCAGCACTGCAACTGGGATTGTGTCAGGCAAAACAGCTGCTGAAGCTAGGCCTGCGAGAAGAAGACGTCCGAATTACAATAGCAGCAAGAGAAGGTTGTTGGCACACATGCCGGAAAGAACCAAGTTTCTAGCCATGGTTTAGTTTAGAATCGCTTTTCCGCATCTCTTTATTGTGCGGGCATTTCGCAATGCTTCGGCCCCATGATCTTTTCCTATCCAGTCCAGGTTTGGCTCGCATGGTGCAAGTGCGTCTCGCTTGGACGGTTTGGCAGCTGCTTCGTGTAGGTGCCATCGGGGCAACTGCTTTGACAAGATTCCTGCCATGAAAGAGAAGCTGCTTCAGTTCTTGAAGCTCCTGTGGGGCCTGGCCAAGCACGTGCAGGATGAATATCTTCGGGTCACTGTGATGGCAGAAGATGGAGCGCCACGCAAGACTTGCTTTTTGCTTGGCGAGGTCTTTGGAGCAAAGTGCTGCCGAGCAGTTCTTGGCATTGGGAATTCCAGGCTGGCCAGGATTGGTGCTGGCAGGTTTGATCGCAGATTTGCTGTTTGGGGAGTGGCGCCTTGATCAGAGCAAGACCTGTATCATTTTCATTTTCCCCCAAATGATGTTTCCAGTTCTGCTTGTGTCACTTTGTTTCATATCAAACTCGTGGTGTGAGAACATCAGCGCTGGTTCATTTGTTGAGGCGACCAAGAAAGCTCCAGTGAAAACACGTTTGGTGAACCAGTTCCTCCTGTCGATTTACATCAAGAATGGAGGGATGTTGCCAGATAAGAGCCTCAGCACAATCAGCCTGACCACCATATCATGTGGGTTGCCTGCTTGGCCCAAGGTTTGCCAGAGGAGGTCGACCTCGAAAGATGCGTCCAGAGAAGCTGACAGTTGTGATGGAAGCTCATGGAGCCCAGCAATCCGAAGATGATTGTATCCTGGATTCATCAACTGCAGTATGGACTTGTTTTTTCGAGTCAAAGTGCTGTAGCAGTGCCTGAGGTAACTCCAGCGTCGATGGTGAGAGGATGACTGCCTCCATGCCCGTGCTGAAAGCTTGGAGGAAGATCAGGAGCTCAAAATGCACTTGCTAGGCCAGAACTCTATGTTCACCATGTCCTGGGCCTAGCTTTGCAGTTCAATCACAACTGTGATCAATGTCTCATAGATCCACCAAAAAGACCTTGGCATGTCATTGAATGCCTGTGCTCTGAGAATAAATCTTTAATTTGTGCTTGCCTTCTGCAGCAGCACGCCCAGGTCAGCAGAAACAAACTTCGCCAAGACGATCAAATCCCTTCCGACCAGATACCTGGCTCCCGGAAACCTGCGGATGCTCTATGAGCAGTGGGGCAGACATGATGTATCGTGTTTTGGCCGAACGCCGGTGTTTCTTCTTTTTCTTGTCGCATTCCTCCGCCGTATGTAGCAAGTCACACTACTGGATAGCTGTATGGAACTGTTTGAGTATCTATGTGTGCCTCGAAGACATGGCTCTCAAGGTACCAGCAATTTTGGCGTACCTATGACTCCACTTGGAGGCCGGTGCTGAAGTTCTTGGCGCCAACAACACATGGAACATGTGATGATTGCTGTGAATACAAAGACCTGTTCAGAACCACTTTGGTGCCTTGGCAGACACTGAGCGCCTTGAGTTTCAGCTGTCTGCCATCTGATGTTGGGCTACCATCTGCCTACAAGGTACGAGACCAGCAGGCACGCTTCGATGTGGCTAGGGCCTACAAGGAGCACCTGAACCAGATTGCTGAAGACAGGAGTTTGGAAAGCTTCCTTCAGGCCCACTCAACTGCATGATTTTCAAAAGAAAAGGTTTTGGTTTGAAAGGAGCTGGCAATCAAAGGCATCTGCATGGAAATAAAATCCCGGTGCTCCCAGCAGACTGCTGCAAGGCCCAAGACCCACTGAATCACCCTGTGGCTTGCCTGGCTATACACGTTGTGGCTGGGCTTCATCCAGCTGAATGGGCGGGCGGGACAAGCAGGGGATGCTGTCGTTGCAGCATGTGATATTTCTTGATGGTGGCAGGTTTGTTCCAGCCAAGGATGGGATGGACCAGGCCAAGTGGTCGGTCCCGAGAGGAAGACAGAACCGCCTGACCAAATCAGAAATGCCGTTGGTGAAACCTCGATTTAAAATCGAGGGGTGCTGGATTCTTGGGTTGCATTTGGGTCGAAACAAAATTTCGCAAGGCTCACATGCAGCTGAAATTTCTCATTCTGCTTCCCTAGGATCCACAACACGGTTTTATACTTGTGGGTGTTATCACCAAGAGTGGCCGGCGATGCATCGATGGTGATCGAGACCACCATGCGCACCATCGAATTTGCCATGGACATGTTCAAGGAGCGTGGCGTTGCCAGTCCACAGGAGCTTCTCCTGTGGGTTTCTTGTTGGAGGATTGGTTGGGCTGGCTGGGCATGTTGGAAACATCTATATTCTTCAACTCAAACTTGATTATAGCTTGACTGCTCAGCTGGCAGAATGCCCCGAGCGGCCAAGGCTGACAATTGTGTGAGAGAGACGAAGAATCAGTGGTGCTTGAAAATGGGCTGCTACCTTCTGGCAAGAGGGAAGTTTGACCTGGTCAGCTATCTCTTCGGAAGAGTTGGCCACACACATGGCACTTTAGATGTCTGGGCGCAAGCTTTGCCACTCTTGGTGATAAAACCAAATCATCCATTATTTTATGGGTGGTATGTTGTCAGGTGTTCAAACCAGAATCAACTCTTGGGTGCCTCAATTTGCGCCTGCTGTTTGTTTTTCAAACCCAGCTGTATTTCACCTTTGCTTGGGCACCTAAGACCAACTATTTGGATTGATAGCTACTGGCATGAAGTACATCGACATCTTGTGTGATGAAGTGGACCTGGTTGAGTGACTTGGCTTGCCCGAGTTTCATGCAAGATGTTGCTTATTTCAATGCCGTGGGTAAACCGGCACCACGGCAGGTCAGGTTCCAACATAATCAGCCCACAATCTGGAGAATCATGGGTTTGTCAGGTTTTGGCAGTCAGGCCTGACTTGTGTTTCCATATGCCTCAGGAAGCTCACCTGGCTGATGAACAAGATCGGCATTCGATCTTGGATCGGACCGAATTGTGAAGTGAAAGTTTCTTACCTCGATTCCATCCGAGATTGGCGATCAATGCTGGAGCCGGCCCCGGTGACCTTCAGCGGCGGGCTGAAGGAGGATGCCTCAGGCCTCCACTGCTTCTTGATGATGAGACGTCAAGGCATGGTTGGACCCGTATCAGTTTGACATGTTCTGTTTCATTTGATGAGTCATGTATATTGGCATCAAATGCAGGTTGAATTTGACAGATGATTAAGGTCTTGAGCATTCTTGGCCCAGTAACAAAAAATATTGTGAAACTTGTCAAAACTATTTACAATTTCTCTTGCTACTGCACTGGGTTGTTCATGCAGCCACTGAAGCAGGCTTGTCATTGACCTTTTAGTTTCAATCCAATTGATCTAACATCAAATGCATGTGCAGTGGTTTCCTGAATCATCATGCCTGAAGTGGCGCTGCAGATATCCCTCGAAATGTGACGGTGGTTGCAGAGGGTCGAGGTGCTGCCTTCGAAGCACATCCGTTCGACATTGTCATGATGCTCAAACGGTTCGCCTCCGATGAGATGCTGATCCAGGCTGGGAACTCCAATGCTTGGTCAAGTTGCTTCATACACTGGAGAGGCATCTGACAGCCATTTGTTTTTTTTTTTCTTTTGGCAGGAGCCTGTTCTGTGCTGGCCATACCGGTACATGCGTGTCATTGGGCCGATTCCTACTGAAGCACGGCCGCTGAGAGTGGTGAAGGCAGCGAAGAAGTCTGACTACCTTGCTTTGAGCCAGCTGCTCATTGCAAAGGCTCCGACGGAATCCTCAGCACGCAGTGTGACATTTCTTGTTCCTTGCCAGCATTGGTGATCATCAGCTGAATGGCAGGTAACTGCCTAAGCCACATTGCAACCTTCTGTCTTCCACCTGCCAGTTTGTGGCCCCTTTCCTACACACAAGCACACACACATACTTGATAGACCGCATGTCGTCAGGGTTTATGTAAAGATCCGTCAGATCCGTGGTATTTTTGTCGGAAACCGACAGTCCCATAAATTCCCAGAAAGGTTGTATGCAGCCAAATCGTCAGCAAGGGTGGTTTTTGGCTTTGCCACATGGCCATACGGATTAGATACTGGAAAACATTGTGATGAGCCAGAATAGGTACGTCACTGGGCGTCTCCAGTGATATGCTCAGGACACTGTATGTTGTAAGTGGAGCTCTACAGGCTTGCTCCATTCCTCCATTCGGAACGAAAATCGCGGAAAACCTCGAAACAGGGGTGACACACACACACACATACACACACACACCCACCCACCCCTTTGCCGCCGAAAATGATTGATTTGGATGTGGCTGGGAACTTCGGCTTTCAGGTGAAACTGTGTGACAATACTCTCCGACCAGCTGCTCCGCTGAGACTGAAATGGCTGGAAGAGGATTGGCCTGGGGGTGGATTGAGTGTTCAGGCCCCAATTGGTAACGTCCAGGTTTGAGCACAGCACTGAGGATTGTTTGTTGGGAACATGTTTGTATGCAAACTGGCGGTGTCAATGATGCCAGGTGGGGGACATGCCTGGCATCAACACCAACTTGCCACCATCTTTGCGCCGACTTGCTCCAGTGATGCTTTTCACTGCGAAGATGAGGGGATGAGACAGAAGATGTGACATTTGCAAAAAGGTGGAAGCGAAAGACCAAACCCAGAGATACCACTTGGTGAAGAGAAACCATGCCCATGCAGTTTTTGATGTTTTGGAGAATGTTGCCGGAAGAGCCTCTTTTTCTTTTTTTGGATGCAGCTGTTTTGCACCCGGGCACCGTGAATGTTTAGTTGTAGATAGCCCTCACGCTTTTTAGCTGGGCTGGAATGAACAAAAGGATTGCAGTTGAAGGCCGGGCTTGTCAGAGTCTTCGACAAGGTGTCCATGCATAACACATGTGATGAAAAGGAACGGTTTGTGAACATGAACAGAGCTAACCAGCCCAGTAAATGATTAGAATCACTTCAGTCATCCAGCACAGTTCTTGTGCCCCATTGCCGGCTCATTGGTCAGGTGTTAGTGGCCTGGATGCTTCAGCACTGAAAAGGGTCCAGCGCCCAGAGCCAGCCGGCGTGAAAGTTCATATTATAAGAATTTGGGATACCAGCCACCGAGGACTAAATGTTTATGGATCATAATATATACTTTCCCAATGGCCTCACAAATGTATGCTACAGTGGCGGGTGGACTGACAAAGTTTTGTCACAACACAAGTAATGTTATGTTGTTTCATTTTTCGATTCCAAGTCAAACCTTAGATAGTAACAATCACTTTACATCTATAAGAACCCTCAACAAACAACTATATAAATTGGAGTGTTTGGATGGTGGATGCCAACCTAGTGATGCTGCCCACTGGCCTGAGACAATTTTCTTCAGGCCAAAAGTTCTTTGGATTTGGTGATCGACCTTGCCGTGTGCTCAGCATTTCCTTTCTCAAGTATTGAGCATTGTTTGGTACTTTGTGTTGGCTAAAGGACAAAGCAGAGGTGGCTGCAAGTGAGGCAGGCTTGCAATGGTTCAAATGTTTGAGATACACGTTTTGATATTATCAATATGTTGTGATGTTTAGAAGTTTAAGGTAGATGGCAACTAAGGCATCATTCATGAACCTGCCTTGTGTAGGCCACAGGTTCCTTGAAAACCACCACATCCGAGCTTGAGGACCTTTGGAAAATACCTTAATTAGAACCACGAAAGTGTTTGCGCCCTTCAGGACACGTCGTGTGCCCATGGAGGCACAAGTGCCACTGTCTCAGTGGCATGTTTGGCATTTGTGTGTTTTTCATCAATGTTTCTGAACCACAACCAGCTCCCAGCGTTCCAACTTGTATCCTTTGAGGTTGGAAAACCAAGTATAAAAAATAAATAGCACGCATGCCTTCCATTTCATACACTTGCAATGCAACAGCATTTGCCACCACAATGACTTCGTCTTTGCCACTGAGCTTCAAGGACCGCTGCAAAGGGGAAACAAGGGTTTGGAGAAATCAACATCTTGAAGAAATCAACATGTTTTCGCACTTCTTGAAGAAATCAACATCTTTGCCATAGTCATTTAACCTCTGAAAAGATACAAGTCTACTACTTATTTGTCATGTCGGCTGGTCAGCGGCGATCTATCCTTGAGGACCGTAGGCATGCTATACCCAACAAGTCCTTGCTGGAAGCCGGGCACTCAGTGGCTGCTTTGAACCAACAGATTTGCAAACCTCGGGCACCACAAAACTTGTTTCAGTGGCCCATCAGAACTTATAGCCTATAGTTATGAAAATCAGTGACAGCAAGCAAGCTCAAAAAAAAACAGCACCAGATTTATTGACAGTGATTGACAGTGGTGATCAAATGATTTGCGTCGATTGTGTTTTACGCCTGTCCCGCTGTCAACTCTGAGACTATGTTTCTTTCTCAGAAATGCCGCATGGTTTTCATACTGTCGAAAAATAATAGCAAGACTTCATAATCATGAATGATCTTGCTGTCAGATGTGTGCATTCAAGTCGAAATATGTTTCCATAGACAGGCTGTGTGGAATGTGGCCGCTGTGCTAAGGACACCGCATGGAAGAACTACCATGTGGCAGTGGCCATGCACCAATGCAGAGTGTAAAATCTTATACCTGAATGCAGCCCTTGAAGCCCTTCCTGTGATCTTCTTTGTGCCAGGCAGCCAAAGTTGGACCCATTCGAGAGGACCAGCCAGTTCATGTCCATGGCCGTGAGGGTCCTTGGAACCAACTTGGTGGCAGGACCCCATGGCACGTCCTTATGACCCAGACCTTGATGAAGACTCTCAGGCCATTGTTTGCTTCGAATCCAAAACACTCCCATTAAGATCGAAAGTTCAATGGAACAGTTTAGCACTTGAGCAATGTTGAACACCTACTAGTAGATTGACCTGGCACACTTGCAAAAACACCTCATGTTGTCAGTTCACGGAGCATGTGCGCTGGTCCAGAGAGGCTGGTCTTTGGTTCAGTGATCAGTCAAAAGTTTAGAAATACTAAAAATCTGAAATGTTCTTCTGTCGCAATCACCACTGTTTAGAATTGCCAGGCCGGCCCTGCCTTCGGAAGGGAATTGCCTGCAATCTTTGAGAGACAGAAAGCAGAGGATGATAGACTTTTTCACGGCTTAGAATCTCCATAGATGAGATGCTGATATACTTTAATTTGCTTCAACCAAGTGTGCTTTCCACACTTCAGGTTTAGATCTACGATTCCTGGGTCTTGAAATCGAAAAAAATGATGAAGCTTGATGCATCTTCCGTCGGATTGCTGATTCAAGTGTTTGAGTCAACAAGTTTTCAAATTGCACTGATGCTCAATGTAGTCCTTGAGTATGTTGTTGGGATGCTGCCACAAAAAACAAACATGCGGAGTGTCGACAGGGTGGCTGGCTCAAATTCAAATCTGATGATTGCAGCATGGCCAAAAAGACTTTGAGAGTCTGTGATGGTGTTGCAGCCGTGCTGCAAAGTTCAAGGCCAGCCGGCCAGTTGATCAATCTCTGTCAAGTTCAAGATGTTCAAGCAGAAACCTTGCACGACCATGCAGGCAAATCAAGGCGGCAGAGCCCAAGAAGAAAACGTTCCCAGGATATAACCGGTGGGAAACTTAGAGCAGGTATGAAGCTGTACCTGTCACTCCTGTTTTCCAAATCCAAAACTAAGTGGAATCCAATATTTGGAATTGAAGGCCCAAGTCGGTTTTGAAGCTGCCTGAAAAGTTCCAAGCTCAGTGTTTGTAATTGGCAGTCATGTCAAGTTAAACTTATTCGTACTTGATCTTTTACACGGTTTGAAAATATATCCACATAACATGGATAATTTCCATCCACACTTCACTAGCAGAAACGTGGAACTAACCCCTCAAAATTTAAAGTCAATCTGCTTTGCCATGTTGATTTCTGGATCAGGACCTGTGGGCACCATGGATCTTCAAGAGTGCAAAGGCTTGCGCCCCAATGGCCAGGGGCATGGGATCCAAGTGCTGGAATTTATTGGGAGAGCTTCTCAACAAAATGGCCCCAAGCACCAGGGTCTTGGCTTACTGCTTGCCAGGGCACTTGCATCCCCCAAGAAGGACAAAGATGCAAAACAGCAGTGTGATCCTTAGATTGGCGTGGGAAGGTTCCATATCTTTTGGTGAAAATAGTGCATGATATTTTCCCCATTCAAACTTGTCACAAACCTTAGAGAAACCAATCTTTGTTTACCGCAGGTCCACTCAACAGGGGTTCGTATCTGGGTCATTCGACTCCAATGCATGTGTAAAAGAGGCACAATTATGGAAATTATTCAGTTGTAACTTTCTAAATTTACATCACTCCAGGAATTGCGAAAAATGCTTCAAGACTCAGCTGATGCAAAATCTTAGGGTTGGTGATCTCACATTTATGATACAGTTGTTTGAGTATAGGAGTGCGAGCATGCTCTAAAGCTGTTTCTTTCACACAAGCATGCACCTATTTTAGGGCTTGTTTTCAAGGACAGCTGCCACTGTTGCCACTGTTCCCGAGAAGCTGTCCACATCAAAGCTGTGAACTCAGATATACTCAGATTTATTTTCAATGTTCTCAGAATCTGCCCACGACAAGAGACAGTCGTTGACACCGTCTAACACAGACAAACGAATGACTAGAAAAAACCTTAATGATGGAGCTTAAGATATTTATGATGGAGTTAATTTATATAACTCAAAGCTGAGCACAATAATCTTCAGAATAATAAGGATGTTGATGTTGTGATACAGATCAGTGTGCTGTTAAAAAAATGCTGATAACGTAGTGATGATGGTGATGCTGCTGATGACGATGATGATGATGATGACGATAAGGATGATGAGGATGATGATGATGATGATGGTGATCATGATGGTTGATGGTTGATGTTGCTTGCTGCTGATGATGCTGATGCGGATGCTGCTGCTGCTGATGATGATGATGATGAAGATGGTGGTGATGATTATGGTGTGGGCGACGACAACGACGACGACAATGATGATGATGATGATGATGATGATGACGATGACGATGATGATGGTGATGATGACGATGATGATGATGATGACGATGACGATGATGATGATGATGACGATGATGGAGATGATGATGATGATTATGATGATGTTGATTTTGATGATGATGATGATCATGATGATGATGATGATGACGATGATGATGATGATGATGATGCTGATGACGTTGGGAATAAACTTGTTGGATGATAACTTGTACTTTCAGGAGCACTTTGGAATCACCGCATGCCCAGGGTGTGGGGCATTTGAGACTGTGAGCATTGTTGTTTTCTCAAAAGTCTATCAGGAAAACAGCTTCCAGCCCTGCCAGTGCTGCTTTGACAAAGCATGCGCCCTAGTTAGTTCCAACACAATTTAACCCAACTGCAGTCACTGCCAAGCATCTTTGTCAGCCCACAGATACCGGCAGGGCAGCTGCTGGAGCAAAGGAGCTTTCCAAGCCCAGACCCTAGCAAGCAGGATGGAAACCGTCTGGCCATGTGCTATTTTTGAATGTTTGGAGTCATGATGAGTCATGCAAAGGAAAGCCAGATCAAAGAAGACCATTAAAAAGTGCAAAGCCCAGTTTGGTGTGTCAAACCTGCATTTTTGACATCTTTTGAGTCAATAAGAAAATGTCATGCCATAGAGCCATGCATCCGAACTGTCAATCAGTTGTCGAGGCGGCATTTCGACAAAAAAGGTACCACAACCACAGCTGCTAAGTTTGTTACCCAGACAAATTTGTTTTTAGCAATGTCATCTTGTTCAAAAACTAGGTGTTCTCTATGTTTTTTTTCCATTTCATCACTTTGGTGATCACCGACACACCTGCCCAGGCGCGCTCTTGAAGCACAGTGGCAGCCCAAGGTCCCAAGGCCAATGTATCCTGGAATCACCACTGAGACGTTTGAAGAGCAATGAGTCAGCAATGAGAATTTATTCTCCAAAACTGCAAGCCCGCTGGGAGGAAAGGGACTGTCTCGAAGAACGTTGAGTCTGCATCTTATCTTTTTCATGCTGGTTCAGTTTAGTTCGCTGATGTTTACTGTATTATGTGTCTCTCAACTTCCATCTTAGGTCATTCTACCCGAAAACGACAGTGCCCATGGCACTGGACTTTGACCCAGTTTTCTTTCGGTCAGTTGCAGACACCTACAAATGGGCATCGACTTTTGTGAATCGTGTTGCGCAAGTCCTTGGTCCCTCATGGGTTGCCCAGCGACTTTCCAAGTGGAAGTGGAACCTGTCAACAGCTTTCAGCGGGGTTGGCTGTGCTGAAATGGTCAGGATCCTAGAGCTTGCAGCATTTCATCTCACACTAAACCTGTACTTGTCAGTCTTGGAATGTTGATCCAGCATTTTTTGGTTCACTATGATTTATTGTCCAAGCAAAGCTTGTTCTGGAGGCATCTCTGGCCTTGCAGGCAGCTTTGCAGAAATTTGCCTGCAGCTCTCAGTCCCACGTGGTGACTACTTCAGCTTGTGAGATTGATAGGACATGCCAACAGGTGTTGATAGACACATACAGTGACGACCAGTGCATCTTCGCCGACGTCACGAAGATCGACATGAATCAGAAGGAGTGTTACTGTGAAAGGCATCGAAAAATGTGTCTGCTACAGCCCCATGCTGAAGACACTGATAGTACCTAGTCAAACACTGGTTAAATGATGGTCCAACACATCATTATGCTGTTGCCGGTGCTGAGAAGTAGTGGGTTGAAATTGAGTCCCCCGCCCAGGTATGGATGTCAACGTTGCAGGTGCCAACCTTAGGAAAAAACAGCAATCAGTACAGATCCAACATGCTTAACTTCTCAAATTGAAATTGAGCGAGGACCTGTTTGCGTCCATTACAGCATGATGGGTGATCGAACGAAGGAGAAGGGGGCCCAGCACAGGACCCACATTGCCTACTTCAAGAACTTGAGAGAGAGCAACGTCTCAATTGCAGTCATAGAAAATGTCACAGAGTATTCAGAAAGGTTGGTGAAGAAAGAGCTTGGAGTAGGTTGGGATCAAACCTCAGTGAAGCTGGATCCCCGCTGCTTTGGGATACCTTGCTCAAGGGCACGGATTTTCATCCTGTGCTGGCGTACTGACAGAGTGAGGTGGGTCTCTCCTTTCAACTTGAAAACCTTTGTCGGACTGTTAGTGGGGAGGGTAGTGATGAAAGCCCGGGATTACTTCTTCATGGACATCCCAAAAGTGAAGCTGACACCAAGTGCTGTTACCTGGCTGTTGAATGTCTGCAATTTGAGATATTGTGTATGGTTCACATGGTTCATCTTGTTTCCAAACCTGACTTCGGAAGATATAAACTTCTTCAGGCATCCAACTTGAAAGACTACAAGAAAGAAGGCAAGTACATGTTCCCAGACCTCAACCAGCTATGCCGAAATGGGCGTGGAAGAGGAGAAACGCGAGACAATTGCTTACCCACACTGACGACAAACTCCGGAAAGATTTACTCACAGGCCAGTGTGCTACAGTCAGTGATTCCAGATATTCTAGCCTAGTTCAGATTTCAAGAAACATCAATTAATTTAATATTGTTCCACAATGTTACATGTGTTGATGCATCCATGTACCTGGTGCTTCCATCTAGGATCACGGCCGTTTTTTGCAGCCTCTGGAAGCCCTTTCTTCGCATGTCCTGCCAGTGAACGAGAAGATGGCTAAGGACAGCTCAACACCCATGTTGCAGCTTGGCAAAGCAAGCAACAGTGCCCAGACCCGCATGGCAGGTAATGCCATGTCAGTCCCTTGCATTGGCTCTGTCTTGCTGTGTGCAGCTTTGGGTCTTGAAAAGATCCCCAAAACGGCGGCATAGGCATATACAGACTAGATTTTTCTTGGTTCCCAAAAACCCATGAAATTCATTTTGCTTTCATTCAATTCGAAATTCATTGCAGCAACTGACTTGTAAGAAGCAAGTGTCAGAAGCAGCGGTGGAAGCTCAGCTGACCCGCAAGGGATTTAAAAAACAATTGAATTGCCTAGCATGTTGTGTGATTCGTTGTTTTACATTGTGTTGATGCAATGTGCCGTATCTCATCCAGAATCCATGTCTTGATGCTAGATGGATATCCTGGATGTGTTCCTGATATTCGTGCAGTGTGTGGTTGAAACAGCATGCACAACACGCCTCCATGATCAATTTTGGTGAACACAGAATCGGGAAAAACATGTGCATTTGGCATTCCTGAAAAAGGATAGCATATGACAGCATTGTGTGTACAATGTGGTACTGTGTGCACAGCTGCAACCGCACAGTCAGCGAACCTCGTTGACGTGCTTTTCCAGCCCATGTCGAAAAGATCCGGGCCTGACAAGAATAGTGGTGGCAAATGTGCACGCCACTCGAAGCCGTGGTGTGATGATTTTATGTTGAACTCCTTGGGGATTCTTGGTCTACATAGGGGAGCAGGGCTGCATTTTCCTGATTGCAACATATCTACCAGAAATTAGTTAATTGCTACCAGCTTTGGTATCCTATTGCAGCTTTGAATTACACAAGTTTCAGCTTGTTCATGTGCCTGCCCTAGGACCTTTGACATAGCGAAAGGAGAACACCCAGTAAAGTGGCTTTTGGAAACACCGTCCTTTGGGAATGGCATTTACGAAGCCTTGCTGCTGTGGTTCGATGAGCTTCTTCCTGGCCTGACCACACCAGCAGCATCTTGATTTGGATTGCTTTGTTGTGGCTTTTCTTGTTTCTCGAAAGTAGAAACTTGGTTCAACAAGTAAACACAAATTATGACCGGAGAATGTGAATCAAGTGTTTCTTGACGAAACTGGTTGCAAGATGTAGGAGATCCCATATGCAATGAATCCTGCAGACTACCCACTTGAAATGCCACAAACTATAATTAATCTCAGGTGAGTATACAACTAATCTTTAGTCAATAGTCTCCGCCCAGGACATGGGTTCAGGAAAGATGAAGAGCATTAGGCTCACCGACCTGGTCTACAAGAAGCCAAGTGATGGGATCCCTCTGTACCAATCGTGGAAAACTCTGGCCATGGACATTTTCTACGGTGGATTCGAGCCCCTCCGGGAGCCACTTCAGGCCAGAATCTCAACAGATGGGTCACTGGAGTGTGTGAAAGGGCTTGGGCGACTCAGCATCCTCTTCTTTGGATCCTTGTGGACCTTCTTGAAGAAGGACCAGCTGACGGAGGAACAGCGACTAGACTTTTGCAGGCGCACCATCCAACAGGTACTAAGATTTCAGAGCATATCTCAACAAGATCTTGTTCCAGACTTACTAAATGGTTGGAATGCATAACAGATTATAGATAATCTGCAATCTGTGATAATCTGCCATTATGTGACAATCTGTATTCTGCGGGTTTAATGTACTCAGGAATATCTGCTAAAATGCAATCTTTGGACAATCTGCATCGTGGATTTAGTATATTTTTCAGGAAACTCCCAGGGGTGAGGTTCTGGTCCAGATAGTCGTCCTTTGGGATATTCTGCTGATCCATGGAACCATCCATTGAAGAGTGCACAGTTCAAAACATATAAGAAATTACAATATTTCAGCATGACAACTGGTATATTTGGCAATAGTGATAATATGCTAGGTGCAAACTATGTATCATGGAGATAATATGCTAGGTGCAGAATATCCTCAGGGGTGAGGTTCTCACCCAGATGGTCGTCCCTTGTGGAAGTTGATTTTTAGCATGAAATCCGTGACGCAGATTGTCTCTCAGGATCTCTCAGGGGTGAGGTTCCCATCCAAAGGGTCGTCCCTTTAAAACCGCATATGATCAAAACATCGTCCCTGTAAGACCGCATATGATCAAAACATCGTCCCGCAGAATGTCTTTCCCAGACTTCCCCAAGCATAATATCTTCAAATTATGGAAGCATCAGATGTCATATCTTCAATTCATTTGATACCTATTATACTATAGTTGTCCTGCCTTCCTGGATTTCCCCGTTGTTTTGGAACATGGGAATTTCTTCTCCAAATGGTCCAAAAAAGGTTTCCTGACTATTTTTTTTCTAAAAAAAGGGAAGTCAGGTTCAAAGAATTTAGGGCCCAAACCAACAGGCAAATTGGCAGCCTGGAATCTCAGAAGGCCTTGCCTGCAACTTGTCAGGTGGCTTCGTACCGTGGTGACCTTTCCGTGCCACATCGTGAAGGAGGATCAGGAATCCCACTATGAATGGAAGAGGATCCAACAATCGGAACAACAATCTATGCGTGAACGAAAGAACATCATGCAGAAAGCTTTGGTGTTTTCCCGGAGAGCTACCAAATTGATGATTGAGGAGTGGGGGATGGATGCACTTTGAGGAGTTCAAACTTTTAGATAGCTGAAGGATATGCTCTTCCATAATCAATCATCAAAAAACATTGTCCCTCCATGTCCTTTACAAGCCCAGCCAGCATGTAACCTAAAGCCTCCAATGGTTTGCTGCGACTGTCCTACAGGAGCCTGGGTCCTACTTTGGAGACGCAGATGGATTTCGAATGGCTTTTTTGCGTGGTGTCGATGAATACAACAACTACGGAGCTGCATTGTCGAACCCACAGCTTCAGGTGGGGCGTGAAGCTGCACTTGAGCTCTACGGGTTCAAAGTTGCTCGGGGGCAAACCAAAAAAAAAAGTTTAATCTGTTTCAATCCCAGCTAATGAGAATATTTTGGAATGACTCAATGGAATTATAATGGGTTTGGGGTGGCCCTTTGCTCCATCAGAATTGTTCAAACCATCAAGTGGGGTAGTTTAAAGCTGTTTTTCCCAACAAAGATCCCGAGATATTAAGGTTGGTGTTGCTGATGATGTTTGGTCTGCCATCGAAAGTCATCTCCATCAATTCCGATGGGAGCAGTCAGGCTACGGTTTGACGAAAGCTTTTGAGTTTGATTCCTTAATTTGAAACTAAAAGCTTGGTGAGGTAGTACATGTTCAGAACATAATGATGTTGAATCTGTCACAACCTGTTGATTTTTAAGCTTTGTCTGAATCCCTGTTCAGCTTTCTCGCAGCAGCTGCTGTTGGAACCGCGGTGGTTGCTGGGGGGGACGGCAAAAGTCTCTGGATCAATGTGGCATAGCATTCTGACTGTCTCACCATCAAAGCAGAAGCTATTCATGGACCGCACTTTGCCACGAAACTAAACCAAGTTGGATTTCTAGTTTGTGTATGTACGAGAGGGCCCAAGTCAAGTTTGTACCTTTGTTTTTGTGTCTGCTTTAGATTCCTACTGAGGTATCCTGATTCTCCATTCGGTGAGCTCTAGACGGGGTGGCTCCAGGACTGTGGCCAGGCTCAGCCAACAAGAATGGATCACGGAAGTTGATGTGTGCTGCACTCTGGCATGGCTGAATCCAGCCTGGCTTTAATTTTACAGTTTTACATGCTACTTCTTGTTTGCTTTGGAGGCATGCTGTAAGAATTTATAACGTGCCCCTGCCCACACATGCGCACACCAAAAACTGTTCATGTTTCAAGTTTACTGGTTGCCTAATTTCACACATGTTTCTGTCCCAAAACTGCATGTTTCAGATATTGACTACGTGTTTGCACCTGAGCCCCGTGCCCATCCACACAAGGATTGCCGAGATGTCCATTGCCAACACCGATGACGGCAACTCCTTGTTCACCAGGGATATCATTGATGCTGTTAGAGAGCGCTGCATTGAGGGGATCCTTGCTACATTAGAATATAACATCTTTGCTTTTGGCCCCCCTGATGTTTTTAAGTTGCCAGAACTATTTGGCAGAAGCATCAAACAATGAAACTTCAGGGACTTCCACAATGAGATGAAGGAGGTACTGGCAACCAAAGACGTGGAGTACCGAGCATCCTTTGCAACATGCTGGAAGGACAATCTGATGGCAATTGTGCCAGTTGATGCAGACCCTTGTCCATAAAGTTTTGGAATAGAGTGTTGAACATGTGGAGAAAAGACTGAGCCAAGACGAACACTGTAAAAGGATTGTTCATGTCCTTTAGGTAGCTTTGAGGGGATCACACAACATCCATGATGATTTGGCTCTATATTGCATTCCTGTTCCAACTCAGGATCCGTTCAAAGAGTGTGATGAGCAGCTGGAATCCTTATCCAAAGATGCTCGACCCTTGGCTTATCATTCTCAGTTGATGAGTCTTCTACTTTGGACCCAACAAATACCAGACAGGATTGTTCTATCTTTCACAAGGTCCAATGAGAGTGGACACCCCTTCCCACAATCACAGTAGCCACGAAGAAGCATGTGTTTTACAGGTGCTGACATGAAATCCATGTAGCTTTAAATCTGTGGTCCATAAACATGACGTCAACCCCATAGCTTTTGATTGCCCCATCCTTTGCTGAGTAGCATTCTGCATTCTCCTTCACAGGCAAAGCTGCGTTCGAACGAGATTGCCTGCAGATCGCACGAGATGTTGCATTGCTTGGGCAGTTATTTGAGGCTGAGGAACGGTCGGAGAGCTTTGTCTGAATTTCAGCTATTTAAATTGCAACCACTGTAGCATTGAGTTGCACTTAACATCCCAAATCCCAATGTCATAACCAGCAACCAACATGGTTCTTGTAGCATTGGAATGAAACACCAAATCAATACCCTATTAATATAAGAATGTGGAATGGTGGTGATACCGTTGAACACTCCCAGAATCTCAGTTAGAGCATGATAAAGCCAAAAACATGGAAAAGTGCAAGCCGTTCACATTGGCTGCAGCATTGAGTCTTGAATCAAATCCTTTGAGCAGAAACAAAAGAGACCAGTCACAGGACACCAGGGGTGTAATCAAAAAAACAATGCGCCCCATTGCTTTCCAGGAAAGCCAAAAGAACGGCCCGTGTATTGCACTTGAAGAGTCAAAACTTGATCGGCGCGAGTGTTGTGAAAAACTACATGGACAATGCAGTGGACTTCAGGACAGGCGTTCCTGGAGAGGACTCGGACATCACCCTCGCGATGGAAAAGGCCAGATCTCACAACTGTTACCCTCCAAGGCATTTTGGGAAATACAGATACAGTACAAATATCATGGAGGTTCAATTTTACTGAAGCAACCTTAGCTTCTGCAATTTTCCTCAAACATCCCTCTCCAGCTCTCCCCATCACCCAATGCATGTTGCACAGCCCTGAGATGTCCAAAGAGCTGCAGTCGAAGGGTGGGGCCCTCTTGGTTTGGCTAGACATGACCAAGCTAGGGAAGATGACTGGCAAGGAGTTAGATCGTGCCATCAACTCGATGTGTGCAGCACTTCGTCTGCAGCCAACCACCTCCGTGGGCTTCCTCACCGCCCCAGTGCTTGTTTCGGCACAAGCCAGCAGCAGCAGAGAGGAGATGAGAAGAGTGGAAGATAAGATGGACATGAAACAACTTTCAAACCACCTTGTGTGCCTGAGGATGGAAGTACCACCTTCAACGAAGAAGGTACCGCTGACATTTTTCAGCTGGATCGTGATGGACAGCAGCACGGAAGCTTCCAACATCTTTCGTGGCTGCCAACTTTATGCAGACAAGTGCGGGGGTCAAAATTATTGATAAAAAAGGTGTTGAAATGCCACTGGGATCACTAAGACAACTAGTTCTTTCAAGCTATTGTTTTTGAGCGGCCTGACATACCCTGATCAGGGCTCCACGAAAACTGATCAGCTTTGCCCCTGAAACTTCGTATGTTGTGCCCACTGCTGAGCGTGATGCTCTCCCGCACGCTAGTGAGGGGATGAGGACATGGTTGAAAATCTTTGTTTGCATGGTTTTGCCATGAACAGCCCAAACATTCAATGAGGTTTCAAAACATTTTGGGTTCCGGGTCAAGATTATCTTTTAGGATTGAATAAGTTGCCAATGTCTGTTTCACGAAGTCTATTTTTCAAGACTATCGTTAAATGAAATTGCAGTCTGACAATTTCCAAAACTTGTTGGCAGCTGACTGATAGTCCCAAAAGCAAGTATTTTGTTCTACTAAATTACTAAATAGTTTTACTGCGTGTTTCTCATGAAAGGAATGAATATGTCACATCATGCCATATCATTATGGGGTATCTCTCAAAAGAACATGCCCAAAGGGGTATCTCATCAATGAATGTTGGGACCCCTTGAAAAGATTTACCAAATATATCCCAGTCCTGCCTCGCTCAAAAGCAGTTTTGCCACAGGAGCCTGTCAGAGTTCCAAGAAACAGCTCAACACCTCTCCGGGATTGGATTTCCGGAAGCCATCTTGACAGGACTGCTGTCGAAAACGAAGCTGGCGTCCAAGACTTTGGGGGTTCTGAACTGTACTCCATATGACTGCTGGCTGGAACGTGCTTGCATGAAGAGTCTTGGCACAACCTTGATGTTGTTCACCAATTTTTTTTTGCTTAGACTGAAGAATGCACAATCTTGAATGATGCAACAAATCTTCCACAGTCAGGCTGTTCCTGGGCCCCTAATGCGGTTCTTCCTTGACAGCTAGTGAAAATCAAACCTGTTCAGATTGATACAGTGTTGAAAAAACTACTCTCTTTGAAGTGTGGAAGATTAATCAGAAAAACAATATGAATCCACATCAATGGATGAATTAGAAAGTCTTGTGGGACCTCAGCTGAATTCCATAGTTCGTGAAATAAACCTCGCCATTCCGGCCTCTGCGAATCCAAGGGCGGATAGCTTCTTGCCTGGCTACAAGGTGATTTCCCTCAGCTGTTCCAAGAACACAGCAGTGATCGATTTCTGCGCAAAGACATTGGCACTTGAGCTGATGGAGGACTTCAGATTTGAAACACTGTTCCACAGAAAGCTTTGCATTTCAGAATCTATTCCATAGGCTCTCACGAATTAAGGGGTTTCCCCCTGTGGTCACAAATCTTTGAAACAAATACTTGTGCCAGTTCCAAGTCAAAAGTTTGCCCACCAGAACTTTTGAAATCGTTTGTTGCATTCATATTTTTTCTACAAGTCCTGAGGCATTCAAAAAATGTTCCTGCCTTACTGGAATGTTGCATGCTGCAGGCCTGGAAGACTGGAGCACACTTGATGGGAAATGTGCGACCCTATGACCCCACTCCAGTGGAACCACCAAATGAGGTGAATCTCGCGGATTTCAGCTTCAAGCTCGTTTCAGTGGAGATTGGGGCCCCTGATGCCAAAGCTTTCCATGAGAAATACAAGATCAAATTGTCAACTGCAATTCGATCTCGCTACCATGATGATGTCGTTTTTGGTAGTGACTGGCGGGAGCTCCTGATGGACTTCGATCGGAAGTCTTTAGGCTTTCACTGAAATCTTGTCTTCTTCAAACTTTTATTCTGATTTGGTTTTCCAAGTGGGTACCATAGATTTTGAAATTCCCTTTGGCTTGCTGTTTCCATTTACCCTGCTTCCAGCCTCAGGTTCCAGATCACTGGCCAGGTTCGTCTTGCAGAGAAGAAGCCAGTGAAACCTGAAGCGCTGCAGCAGCTTGCACCATGGACAGGTGAGCCGAAAACCATCAATGGCTTGCAAGACAAGTACGTGTTGGAAGCGAAGATCACAGGGCGGCTTGCAGGAACGACCCTTTTCGTTGTCATGGCCAAAGATCGAACAGGAAACCTCGAGACTTGTCAGGACTAAAAAGGAATATTCCAGTTCACTACTTTTCTTCACAACATTAGGTAGATTTCAAATCCATCATGGCATTCAAGGTTTTATTTGCAAGTCCTTCATGATGTCCGTGCTATACATCAAATCATATCTAACAAATGGCCCTCCAAACTCTTCACAACCAATGTCATTAGTCATTACTTTGAAACAGGTGTTTTACTTGCACTACACCTGAATCACCTAAGGACCAAATTGAGGAGGGACAAGAACTGAAACTGTTCCTGGTGTCTTGGTGTGATTAAACTCTGATTGTTTCGTGATCTTTCCATGGATGCACCAGCCAGCCAAGCAAAACTTTTGGTTACGGGACAGCTGGGGTCACCAAGCTAACTTCTGAAACCGGGTTCCATCTTGTGAATCTGGTTTATCAAACATGCTTCTCCTTACAACAACCCTCACGTGACCCAGGCTGCACATGTGCCTGTGGAAATTGACGATCAAGAATACCTGATAGCACACGGAGCATCACGGTTCTTGAAAGCCGAGAAGATCATGGAGTTGAAGCGGAAGGGCAAGACAGGACCCTTTTTATTCCCTTCAAAATGATTTCACTGCAGCAATAGACTATTATGTTCTCATATTTTCTCATTTGCAGTGAATGCCTTGCTTAAAGGTGTGCTGTTTGCATCATCAGGCTCAAGCACCAACGTGGTGTCACTTTTGTCAGTTTTTTTGGGTGTTTGGTTTCACCTAAAAGCTTCCGTGAGCAGCTCCGCTGGTCATGAAGCTGGAAGACTTAGTGGCCGAAGCTGGGTTCAAACAGGACTGAGTGGTATATCTTTGTCAATGCATTTCTTTGACATATCAAAAATGTTGCTCATATAGGCTGACGAATCCAGTAGGTGTTCTCACCACAGCACCAGGATTTCGATATACTTTCGAAATCGGATGCCGCCTTCACTGAGACACCGCCGTGCAAAGCAGCAGGGCACTTATCAAATCATGAGAATTCAAACAGGTAAACATTGGTTCTGCAGCCTCGCTTGTGGATCCTTTTGGGACACTGGATTTGTCTATCCTGTATCTTATCAATCTCAGGCTCGATCTAGATCTCCCCCACTGTCTTCGACCCCACAAGCTGAGCAGAAGGACAGGAAACTTACTAATACTGTTTAATAATGGATCAAAAAAAAAGTTTCATGAGAGTCATCATCCCAGTTCCTCGCCTTCACCTTCGAAGGACTCTCCATGCTCGGCTCCATGCTCTGCTTCGAAGCCTGAGATGCCGCTGCGGACTTTTGAGTCCACTCCGGAAAGTAACCCTCCACTTTGCAGTGACAGGCTTGATGCTTTGAAGAGGTTAGTGGAACAAGCAAAGGAAGCCAAAAGCAGAAGGAACCAGAAGAACAAAGAATCAGAAAAGCAAGGAGCTGATGATGTTGCCCCGAAGTCCAACGAGAGCAAGAAGCCAGAGGGTGAGACTTCTCTACAGACCACAACTTTGCTTGACAGGTTTGACGATGCAGAAAGCACACAGGAGCAGAAGGTGGAAGATGATGAAGAAAGAAACGAGGAGGAAAGTGAAGATGAAAAAGAGAAGGCAGCACCAAAGAAAAAAAAGAGCAATGCTGAGATAGTGGACAGCAGTGAGGAGGATGTGACAGCTTTGGCCGCCAAGCCCGAGAAGAAAAAGAGCGAAGCACAGAAGAAGATCGAGAAGAAGACCAAGAAGAAAGCAGCAAAGGAGGCCATGGAGGAAGATGATGGTGAAGATACAGAAAATGAGGCTGAAGAAGAGAAGCCAGCAACAAAGAAAAACAAGAACAAGACCAAGGAGTCAGCAAAGACAGATGAGGATGAACCAAATGAGAAGGCCAGTCGAGTGGGCCAAGCTTTGGTTGTCCAGCCGGAGAAGAAGGAGATCAGAAAGCCGAAGAAGAATGAGAAGAAGATTGATGAGGAGGAAGCAGAGGAGGAGATTGAGAAAGAAGATGACACAGAGGAGCAACATGATGTTGAAGAAGAGGAGCCAGCAACAAAGACAAACAAGAACAAGACCAAGGAGTCAGCGAAGACAAAGGAGGATGAGCCAAAGAAGAAAGGCAGCCGAGTGGCCAAAGCTTTGGTCGCCCAGCCGGAGAAGAAGGAGATCAAAAAGCCGAAGAAGAACCAGAAGAAGATTGATGAGGAGGAAGCAGAGGAGGAGATTGAGAAAGAAGAAGACAAAGAGGAGGAATATGAGGTTGAAGAAGAGAAGCCAGCAACAAAGAAAAACAAGAACAAGACCAAGGAGT
>Ga0126342_10001068_pt1 | contig 36214 bp, 28 predicted proteins | sample Cyp1metagenome_FD_92528 | JGI IMG/M metagenome (GOLD analysis project Ga0126342, IMG submission 92528) | Coral microbial communities from Lord Howe Island, Old Settlement Bay, Australia - Cyphastrea 1 metagenome | ecosystem: Host-associated > Invertebrates > Cnidaria > Coral ... | reverse complement strand
TGTATGTATGTGTGTATGTATGTATGTGTGTATGTATGTATGTGTGTATGTATGTATGTGTGTATGTATGTATGTGTGTATGTATGTATGTGTGTATGTATGTATGTGTGTATGTATGTATGTGTGTGTATGTATGTGTGTGTATGTATGTATGTGTGTGTATGTATGTGTGTGTGTATGTATGTGTGTGTATGTATGTGTGTGTGTATGTATGTGTGTGTATGTATGTGTGTGTGTATGTATGTGTGTGTGTATGTATGTGTGTGTGTATGTATGTGTGTATGTATGTATGTGTGTATGTATGTATGTGTGTATGTATGTATGTGTGTATGTATGTATGTATGTATGTATGTATGTATGTATGTATTAATGTAATGTATGTATGTATGTATGTATGTAATGTATGTATATATATATATACATACATACACAGGACATACTGACTATTTCTAGCTATTTCCACTCATCAAAGGGGAACTATAAGGGGAGTATTCAGTACATGAGGATGAATCAATGTGTAAACACATTAATTATCTTCACTTTTTGGCACTCTATTATTGAGACCAGGTAATTTATCTACCTGTATACTGTACATTGACATTGCCCCGAAGGGAAGATTCTCATCAAAAGATAGACAATGCTCGTGGCAGTGTGAGTCCAACAATTGGTTCAACAGTTGGAGATAAACTGTCCTGGCGGCGGGCCACGGACATAAGTTTCGTTGCACCCGATGTTTGGGTGCTCATCCCCATCACAACCGGATCATAATCACTATGATAACAGTTCCCAGGTTTGTAGGTATACGTATATATAATATATATATATATATAAAGGATGTTAAATGGACATTCTAAATAACCAATTGCTGTATTTACACTGTTGGTCTTCCATGGTCTTCCCACTTTGGGTCATTTGGACATTTTGGACACAGACTGTGGTTTTTGATTCACTGTACAGCTGATCCCTAATTTCCTCTACGCATAATCTTCAGGGTTCGCTCGCATGACAAGGCGCCATGGCGGCGCAAGGGGGACAGATCATGGAAAAGGCATGGCAATCGACCAGGGCGGCGGACCATGTGTGGGCCAACAGGAAGGGAACGCAGATGTGTTGGATGATTTTTGTCTTATTGTTTGTATCATATTGTCAGTGCAATTATTCAGATACCAGATTTGTTGATATATGTTTGGCATTTCAAAAAGCTATCATTGAGAACAAAGAACAGAGACGTGGGCTCTTCGGGGTTTATGCAACTTGCTTGGAATAGAATTGGCTAAGGAACGCCTTGCACCTCCTGTTTTACTTGGAATTTGGGCCTTGAAGTTGGAAGCAACTTTCGTCAACAGTGGCTGGTGTGGCTGTTGGGCTCAAGTTGCTTTCAGGTACTTTCCTTTGGTACCTTCGTTCCCCGGTTTCTGGTCGATAGCTGCTTTCCGGAGCTAAACTTGGTCGGCATGGTGAAAACCAAATTTGTGACCCAGACTGACATGAAGATAGGCTTGATTGGGGATGAAGACACGGTCACCGGCATGCTTCTTGCTGGTATTGGCCATGTGGATGGACAAGGAAAGTGATCGAACAACTTTCATGTATGTTTGATTTACATACATCTACTGTACATTTGTCTACATATGTATATATATATATTAATATTATTATTATTATTATATATTATTATTATATATATATATATGTATATATTGTTTTTGTTTTAATATATATTATATACACTACACGCACATACATATACATATATAGGATATACAATATACACCATACAACATATACAATACATATATATATATATATATGTATATATTATAAATATAAATATATAATAGATATGCTTCATACCTAGTGACCTAGTGAGATCCACACACATTGATCTTTTATCAGGTAAATGTGAGGAAATGCTGCGAGAACCCTGAAGGAAAGAAGAACTTCTTGGTCGTTGACTCGAAGGTCCACATTAAAGACATTGAGGAACAGTTCCATGACCTTACTGCGCGAAAAGATATCTCCATGATTCTGATCACACAGGTGGGGCCAGTGTTTTTACATGATAAAGGAGGGACCATACATGCTGGCCTGGAAACGGAGGGCCTTTTGGTTGTAGAATGTTGTGGACATCCCAAGAAAGAAAATTGAGTGACAAGACCAAACTCATGCTAAATCTATGTTGAAGTCTCCTACCTAAAACATGCTCAGGAGGGCCCGACTACCTCCCAGCCTGTCCCTGCAAAGGATTGTGCCGAAATGATTCGAAGAGCCGTGGACGAGTTTGCCCACAGCGGGCAGATGATTCCCACCGTTCTGGAAATCCCATCCAAGGACACCCCATACGACCCGCGAAAAGATGGTGTCATGCAGCGAGTGGCATTCTTTATGCCCAGTGCTATGGCATCTTTGGGGGTGGAGATTTGATGGAGAGCTGACAGTGAGTGAGGCATAGCAGGTGGACTCTATTTGGAGTAGTGAGAGCATCTCAGGGAATCTTGCTGGCAAACAATCATAAGATGCAGATGAAATTGAACTCATTGTTGTACTTACAGTGTTTTGTAGTGTTCTGTAGAGGTGTATTGAACCCATGGCCCATACCTTTCGGATTTTACAAGACTCAGATGGCCCATACCTGGCTTCCCTGGCCATTTTGGGATCCTCCAAAATCCTGGTCATGGGAGGAGGCACATTGGAGGCAGTGGCGTGGACAAAAAGGTTGCAGGGCTTGTACAGTAGCTATATCAGCATATAGTCGATGTATGAGGATTTATATAGATGTGTGGTATGACTGCCGTATTGGATTCTTTGTTGTCACTAGGGATGGTTGATGATGATTAGAACCTCTACTGACCGACCATAGTTTTACTGGATTCAATTGTGGTTTAGAGACAGAAGCGAAGCTTCTCTGGTGGCTACTAGAGCACACGCCCCTTAGTGGTGCAATGCTCTATTGGGCAGCTCACAAAATTAATAAAAACATAGCAAAATGAACCCTGCAGGATTGAGGTTTATGACCCTTGTGCCGACTGACACGCCCGCTCCACCCTGCAGTGGCACAGTAATCGATATGTTCTTGAAGAACCAAAGTGATCGCCAAGTACCTACAGACATTATTATGACATGATTTAATACTGAGGAGTTAACATGAATTATCAGTGTTTCTTGAATCGAACAAGTGTCTTTTGACATCCAATGGCCTCCAATGGCCGCCGTTTGTCTCCAGGCTTCGGCAGGGGTGAGAGAAATCTTCTCAGCGTTGTCCAACTCGGAGGCCAGATATTTTGATGAGGCCCCCGGGCATCGGACACGTCGGAGAGACTGGGGTCACTGGGTCACGTACGATGATCTAAGATGGTGAGACGCCGGCAGCCGGAGTCCACGGAGTACAATGGTAGTAGAGTTCCGGCTTTGTTTGTATATAATGTGTATATTTGTATATATATATATGTATTATGTTATAACCAATAAAGAGGATTAGAGGTATACTGAGTAAAACTTTGATGGTTTAGGTGTCTTGTCAGTGTGGGTTGGAAGTTAACGGACTCATGTCCTTCAGGGTTTGGACTACACTGACTACACTGAAGCCCGCAACCGATGCGAACACTGACATGACATGGTCAAACTCAGGTTCTTCATGTTCTGTGTGTCCCATCTTTGAAGATCAAAAGCACCCAAGAAGGAATCCAAAATGAATAGATTCACCACTAAACAGAGCCTCGATGGGGTGATATTTCCCATATTTTGGGGGGAAGGGATTCTTCTAATATCTTCTAATCCCACAATTCTTTCCTTATTGTTTCCCACAATTTTTTCTAATCCCATCGTTCCCCATCCCTGATTTCCAAGGCCCCCTTGGTCCACCTATGGTCCACCTTCACGCATTTTTCAGGAGCGTTACTCCGAGTCGGAGCTTCGAAAAGCGCTGAACGACAGCATCACCGAGCGGAAGATCGATGCCATGAAGTTTGGGGCTCCCAGATGCTCCCAGCGGTCCCTGATTGATGGAATGGGAACAGCTGGGAATTGGATTGGGCTAACTATCCCAACATTGCCCAAAAGGTTAGGTTGGTTAATTATGTTGATTCATCCAGAGATGCATATAAATATATTATATATATATATATATATATTATAATGTATTATGTATGTATTATATAATATATAATTATACATATATATATATACACTATATACACATATATGTATATATATACATATATATATATATACATATTTGTGTAACATGCGTACATCATGGTTCGGGTAGATTGACAAACTAGGTTTTTGTTTGACATGGGGGATATGTCCTACCCAGCTAAAGACCATCTTGTTTGCTGAGTATCTAAGATAACGCAAGGTAAATGCAAAACAATTGCTGCTTCTCTTCAGAAAGTCCTTTGGTGATCCGAATCATCGGAAGCCTCAGCAGCAAAACCTTCTGGTACAATCATGGGACGCTGCTACTTCTAAAATCTTCTAAATGAGGCCAAAGTATAACAAAGTCCTTTTAAATTCAACTTCTCTCCAGTTGTGAGTAGTAAAAAACCCTAGCATACCCGCACTGGCTTTTTTCTATTCCCATTTTTACTAAATGAACTTGGTGAACCCCAACGTTTGTTGGCTTTATCTCATTTCGGCATGTTTTTGGCTTCACCGTGATTTTTGCTGGGAAGCCGGGTCATCCTTGTTCTTGTCGCATACATAATAAACCTCCGAGTTTGATCAAAAGTTGGGTATATCGGTATAGCCGAAGCTGTTTATGTTCAAAATGATCATCAAGACATGGGATTTTGGTACCTTATTTTAGACAGATCTAGAACCCCTCTTTGCAGGGTCTATCCTGAGGCTACGACTTGATTTGCCGTGCCTTACTTTTGGGATCGTTTGGGTAGGCTTTGATGCTCAGGTAGGTTGGCCTATATACCCCTTTTCTCTTTAGTAAATCTGAATATGTTTTCATTTTTGCTGGTTCCTCTCCACATGCAAGGTCCCTAGTTCGTTAGCTTAGTTGGTATATGTAACTCCGATAGCTAGGCTTTGTGAATGTGTATGATCCATCTGTAGTTGTATAATGCTAGTGGTATATCTCCAACAACTAAGGTTTATGATGCATATATCATATATCATACATGGTTTTTTTCGTAGTATTTGGCACTTAATCATTGAGGTACTACCTTTTGTTTGTTTGTGTTTCTTGGGTAAACCCCCCCAATCACCCGTTTCCCTTAGGCGTCTCTTAGCGGCTGTCTCTGTGGGCCGCGATGCCAGCGCGCTGTTCCCTGACGTGGTCGGGCACGCAAGCGCTGTGGGCGCGTGTTTGGTGGTTGCAACACGGGGGTTACATCGGGGGTAGAACTGTATAGCCAACAAGAATGGATAAACAATGGATAATTAATGGATAATTCATGGATTGAATGAATTGATGAATGGAGATTTTCCATCTGGTCGATAATTTCACAGATTGCTATGAAAAAAAAACACATTATTTTCTATAGGAATAAAACACATAAATGGGCCATGTTCCATACTTGTAGCTATTTTAGAATACCGGAGGGTAATTTTCATACATCGAGGTCACATTTAAAGTTTTGGTGAGCCATAAGATCATAATACATAAAATCATGATACCACTTTCGTATACAGCAATTTGATGCCGTTGAATCCGTTTTTGGCAGTGTAGAATCTACCCTGATCACAGTAGCTATCACGACACATACGAAACGTCCTCCATGGCAAGTTGACCTTGGACTCACAGAGAGACAGCCCACCATTACAGCCTCCGTAAGGAAGTGACATCAGTATTCTTTGAGTCCTCTATGTTTTGTTTTGTATATACTTAAATATACATAATATGTATAATCTTACACAAATCAACTGTAACATATCATAGATACTCAGAGATGTGTTCCTAATGATATGTTGTAGCTGGATAGAGGAAACGTTAAGAACAATCATTGATGCTTTGATCCGAGGTTGGAATGCCGCACCAACTAGGCTTGCATCCCTGTGAACTGAGGTCAAGAACGTCTCCTTCCAGCCAGAGCCTGAGGGTGTTGCCGTGCTGAATTGTAGGCGAAGCATGTTGGCCAGACTCAAGTGATCCAGGGAAACCAAGGTGGGGTACCAGCAATCCAACTAACATAGACTCTGCCGAATAGGGGGTTGGAAGAGTTACAAGATTGTTTTCCATCATGTTCCATCAAAATTTGCTACTTTCAAGGTCTATGTGAATTTGGGGGAGGTTATATAATTCATCGCCTGCCCTGTGTCGTATGAGCAATTGCACAGATGGAGAACTAGTAAGCCATTGATTTCGGCCAGCTGCCATTCAAGGTCTCCTGAGCTGAAAAAATTGATCTACATCTATCTGGTCCAGGCGTTTGGAATTCTGTTTCATTCATGCCATTCATGTATTGATGTATTCATTTGACGTGTGATTGTTTGGGTGGATGTGGACAAATCATGGTCAATATGTATCTAAACATACCACCTCGGAATCCCGTAAATTTCTAAGCTGGATGGTTGATATATATATATATATATATATTTCATTTCGTCGTTTTGCACTGCGCAGTATGCGGAAAACAACCGCGAGCTTGCGCTTCTGTCGATCAACAGCTTCCAGAAGGTCACTACGGGGGAGGGGGATTGTCCAGCCATGTTAGCCATGTTAGCCTTGTTGGAGGCTACCATCTGGTAATTTAACGTAGCTATTGAAAATGACCATTAATAGTGAATTTTCCCATTAAAAATGGTGATTTTCCATAGTTATGTTAGTTTACCAGAGGGTATCTAATTTTGACCTGTACCATGTACCCAAAAAAATAAACATCCATAATTTTGCTGGAGGATATATATATATATATAATTGATTTATCAATGAGGCTATCTAATTTTGACCTGTAGCCCAGAAAATAAATCAGTTTCATGGATATAATTTGTGATCCACAAAAAAGTGTCATTCCATGTCATTCCGTCCAGTTTCAATCCTGTCAATCCAACCAATCAGAGTTTACTTTTTTTTGTAATTCTCCCCGGCAATTGTCACACTACAATCACGATATGACAAACATGATTTAGTACTACATAATAAGACTCAATGCTTGCAGACAAGACATCTAGGGACAAACCCATTTCCGTAGGGATCTAGGTCATTTACCCACCAACTTGGATAGCTCAATATAGCTCAATATATGGTTTTATCACATCTCACAGTTATGGTCTTTTCATCACACTTTCCCTTATTGTTTCCCCTTTTTCATGGCAATTTAAAGGTGCCAAAACACGGTGAAACCCACAGCCCCCAAGGACCTTTCAGATCGATCGCAGCAACTGCGTGCTTCAGCTCTGAGAGCCATGGCATCCATCAAGGTGCTGGAGGCCTGCTTACTATGGTTTTTATATTTTGTTGCTGGTTATTGGCTATGCATGTATTATATATTATATGGGTTTTATAATGTTTTATAATTATATTATATTATATGGTTGTATATTGTATGTATATATATATATATAATATATCAGTATATATATATGGTTCAGGATCCTAGAATGGAGGTACTCTACCATATGTGTTGCCATGTTTTGTGGGGATATTCCCTTACATAGCCCTAAAGTAGGCCTTATATATGTTTATGTACCTCCAATTTAGGCTCCTGAAATGGCCGTTGATATGTGGAATGTTGTTGGTGATTCTGATTATATACCCTCCTGTAAACTAACCTGGATGTGAAGACGTTGGCTGAATGTAGATTATTTTTTACTATGGAAGCCATGGATCTTCCACATCTATGTTGGCTTTCCCCAGGTGATATGTTTTTATAATTTAGAATGTTAATATTTAGTTCCTATATATCTATATTTATTTTATAGCTATGCTTATTATACATATATATATATATACAGTATATACAATTCAAAATTATATGGTTCATGGATCTACTCACAACTATGGGGGTTTTCTGGTTTAATGAATATTAAGAGGGAGCCGTAAACGGAGTAAACAGTTGTATCTCCCCAATGAACAAGGAACTATGTACTGGTTTACTAGTGGTTATCAAAAAAATGGTTGTATAATGTTATGATTATAATTATTATATAGCCATTGTCCAGATAGTTTTTTCATGGGATAGAGGTGGGGGCTATGGGCGGGTCTGGATACATAAGCCTGGACAAGCTATGGATAAGCAAGGATTATCATTTTCAGAAAGAAATATGAGATTCTGGATTTTCATTGCGAGTTTGGGAGGTCCAAGAGTGACTTGATCTGATTTTGGGGGGTTGGGGGGCTAAGGTCTTATTAAGACTTAAGGGCTTGTTCAAGGCTTGTTCAAGGCTTGTTCAAGGCTTGTATTATCAGCCTTGGGCAAGCCCTAAGCAAAAAAAGCTAACCTGTTTGACCACAGCCCCCCCCCAAAAAAAAGGGACTCTCTGGACCCACATCATGGGGAATCATAGCTTAGTAAGGCCGGCCTTAAAGGATATCTCCTTAAGCCCCTAATAAGAGGGTTCATAAGACCTTAACAAGGGTTTATCATTTTACAGCCTTATCAGGACTTGAAATATAAGCTCAGCGCCCCAACCCCATAGCCCCCACCCCTACCCCATGATTTTGGCATGGTTTGCAACTGCTCACTTGAACGACTCAAAGATGGAAAATATTTGATGCTTAAAATCCACAGGTTTGAGCATATGCAGAGATGAGGTTTGTTTGAATAAGTGGCAAAGACTCAGACGGTTCTTATGGGGTGATCCGAAGGTTGTGCCTTCTGATTCTATCCATTTACGATATCTGCACATTCGTGTCTCAGCTTATTATCTTTTACATCTTTGAAATGCAGCTATCCAGTAGATACACAGTAGACACATGTAGAAACCGTACATCTACATACCAAATTGGAAACTGCTGGGCCACGAAATGATAGCGCGGAAAGGTTCTCATGGGTTCCCATGGGATGGAGCAGGTCATTCAGCTGGTGATGGCAGCGGTGCAGACAGCTGTTGGTGATAGTCGGCATCTGAGGAGGGAAATGAGGGGGCAAACATAGTAAAAACCATAGATATTTAGATGGTTTTAGATGTTTTTGGATGTATTTAGTAAACAAATATATACCTTAAATTTTCCCTTAAACCAATCCATGAATCATGTGAGTTTGGTGCCCAGAAGACCAGCGGGGTTTTCGCGAGGTTCCCCATATGTGCGAAAGACTGCGGCACAATGCATGATCAAGGCAGGAGACTCTTAATACTGTGGATGGAAGAAATCTTGCACCAGCTGGTAAATGGTCTATGCGTGCTTATCCCAATGTAATCCCATCATTTATATACAGTGTTTCATAGCTACCCAATAGTTACCAACTGGTGCAGGATTTTGTCCATCCACAGTATGTCGATGGGTGTAGCAACCAGCTGGATACTGAAATGCGTCGAACCATGGGTTGACCAATTGAAATGCACACAATTCTTCATGTGTAGTATCAAACCAGTCCCTGACTTGAGGGTCCATGATGTTGACCCATACCATACCCATAGTTTGACTCATAGATGACCCAGAAACGATCAATCTGATGGGTAGATCTCATGATGATGGACAAAGTAGCTCAAAACTAGGGAAAAACAAATTATGAATAATGGTTATGGTTCGCATGCGTTTCATTTTCCGCTATCCACGGCCAAGCTCACTATCGGCAGGTGTATGGTGTAGACGCAGATCAGTTCCTCGAATTGAGGACAGCAGCCAAAACCATCGATAGTCTATCCTGGCTGGTTGGGAAATCCCTATTTTGGGGGTTTCTTAAGTCATGGGGGATCCCCAAGTCACCATGGTCATCCATGACTTGGATGATTTTTTTGGCTACCCCCAGCCATTAGGAAACCCCCATGTGTTTTGATGGGGTAATTGTCTCTCAATGGATTCAAATGTGGGGATTGGAACCAATGTCAGAGGGTTCAGAGCCTCAAGTGCCTGTGTTTGGAGGTCAAAAAATCTGGCAGGACAAGACGTGCCTGATATATAATATTATATGATACCGACAATACGATACAATATTATGATATGATATATGTCTTTCTTTAGTGGTCATCCCTAAGCTTGAGACGGTTTTCACATCTGTGCTATGTCAGATTGGAAAGTAAAGGAACATGGAAAGGCCAGATCTACTTCAGAGGCTTCATTTCCAGCTCATCAAACCATCTCACTGGTGCAGCTTGCGTCGCATCCGGACTGCTTGTTCCCCAGGAAACTTCTTCTGAAGTTGATGAACGACGTGGAGGTTGGGGCCCAAATCATATCATCAATGATCATCAATCACTTCAACCGCAGAGTCTTTGCAATTTTTGGGGCCTCAGCGCAAGAATTCAAGACACAGCTGGCAAAAAGACCAAGCATCACTTGAACTGGATGTCTTCCAGTCTTTTACATTCTCATTGGTTGTTTTATCCAGGTAAATTGTCGTTTTTTTTTTGGGGGGGGACAATGTTTGGAAGCGCAAATCCTGAGCATGCCAGGTGCAAGTGGTTGGGAGTGCTGTCATGGCCTTTCGCCAGATTTGCATCGTGCTGCCGAAGGACAGGTTTTGTAAAGCTCCGGGATATGGGGGATGGAAATGGATGGACATGGTTATACTAGGTTATACCATGTTATACCCCAATTTCCCACATGTTTGGAAATGTTTGGAAAGACATTTGGGGATTGCCCGACTGAAGCGTCTTGGTTTTCCCATTGCTGAAGGGTACCAAGTACCAATCCTCGGGCTCCAGATACCTTGGCCACCTGCAGGATGCAGCAGAGGAGAAGCAAGGCTGGGATCCAAGTAGCACCATGGGTTGGTAACGGTTGGTATGGCTCACCCTTATTCACCTTAAGTTGGATAGGCATCCTGAGACTTTGATCATCTAAGTCTAGTACAAGTACAGGAAACCTGACGGTCTGTTTCCAGCTTTGAGCCATACCCAAATAAAGTGGTTGGTTATCGACTATTTATATCCCACTATATTCCCCAAGGATTCCCACAATATCCCACTATATCCCGGTGAACAGAAATGATATCCATGTGAGGGACGCTCCCAGCGCTGGAGCCAGGAGCAGAAACCACAGAGTCTTCATGGAATGCGGTGGGCCCCAAGTCCTGCGTCGTAGCTCCTGCAGACCCACGAAATCCATCAAGAGTTTCCTTTTTTTTCCACCAGGATGGGAAAAGTGAAACCAAGATTTTCATGGTCTAAACATGTTTTAAACATGTTCGCTGCAACCCTGATGTTGCGCCGCGTCTGACTTCAGGTGGCTATGAAGATAAAGTTGATGTTATTATCCCAACCAACATATTGTTCATAGGGGGTGGCAAATTTTATTGTGATGATGGTGGTGATGATGATGATGATGATCATGACGATTGTAAGTGTGGAACAACATCCGGGTTGGGGCGAACATGTTTAAACTACCCTGGTAGGGTTAGCTGTAGGTGTCCTCTGTGATTTTTCACCAAGGCTCAGCAACTGGAGTTGCTACATCCACTCTTCAGGCGCTTGGTGCAGGCCTGGAGAAAGATGGAGACATTGGAAAATGACGGAAAATCCAAGTGAGAATCACATGGGTTTGTCTGAAACAAATAGCCATTTAAAAACGGGATAATGATCAGCAAAACCATTGGGTTTAGGGATACACTATTTTCAGACACACCCACATGATGATCATGATGACTTTTTTGAGACTGGATTTGAATGGATTTGAGACTGACTAGGTGTACTTCAAAGAAGGATGGCCGGGGTAATGTACTGCTGCACCATGTTTCAGATACAAAATCATAAACTCCAAATAATGGATAATATTGGATAGTTTTCAGGTAAAGAAGATCAACATGTGTGATCCCCCTGTGGCTTGAGATGTCCAGATGGCTCAACTTGGTTCAACCTGTCATTCAGGAACTTCACAATTCAAACCCACGCTGGTGTATTCAGACGTCATGTGTTTCTTCGTTTCTTAAATGGAATTTCGGAATTGGACTAAGAGAAAGTCCACAGGAACAGGAACCATTCTGAAATTAGGCTATCCCTCCAAATCACCACTTTTCATGGGGAACATGAGGTTCTAAACAGCCATTACCCTCTGGTTATTCAACATAGCTATGGAAAATGGCCCATTTACAGATGATTTTTCCCATTAAAACCTCCATTTATAATGGATTTTCCCCTAAAATGGTAGTTTTATGTATTTTCCCCAGATTTATAATGGATTTTCCCATTTAAATTTCCATTTAAATAACCAGATGGTAGTTTTCCCCTAAAATTTCACCCAGACCACAGGACATGTTGCTGATGGACTTTTGGGCGTCGCAAACCCGAGTCGGAGTGGGTGGATGACTTTTGGGCTCATGATTTTCGGTGGTTGAATTAATATTATAATATATTATATATATATTATTATATATTATATATATATATATATATTATATATATATTATATATATATCATATTATATATATATATATATATATATATGTTAAATCTATGTCAAATTATGTTAAGTTATGTTAAATTAAATATTATTTAAGAATGTTTTAGAGATTTTCCAAAGATCCCATGCATTTGCTGAAGCCGAGTCACTGCTCCAGAAGTTCTATCAGACACATGGGTTTCAACATTTGAAGATTTCCTGGCAATCTTATGTTGATTATCCTTCTATATAGAGAGCATCCTATCTTGATCATGGTTGATATTTGCGGCCCTCAGTCCTTGTATGTTTGGTTACACCCGATCTTGAGCAAAAACATTCTCAACAACATTCTCAACATTTTTTGATATATCCTCATTGTATTTTTTTCAGATGTGTTTTCAAGGGTGCAGCAAATAAGGTAGTGTATGATATAAATATGTATATATTATTTCTTATGATATGATATGTTATGATATGATATATATATATATACATACATCACATGAAATGTAATATAATACAGCTAACACGTTTATATATATATATATATATTGTGTGCATATATATATTATCATATGTATAATACCATATAAATTCTAATATGAAATTTTAATGTACAATGTATAATGTATAACGTATACTCTGTGGTGTATCACATATGATATCTAATGTGATACTACATATACTCTGTAGACAATACATGTAATACATTATATATATATGATATTTAATGATATTTAGATTATATTATGTCGTATATAGTGTATATATATAGATCTATATATGTGTGTGATATATATATATATATATATTTGCGTGTGTGTGCGTGATCAGAGAGTTTGCGTAAACGCCGTGCTTATACAGTGTCTTTCCACTGAGGCAGCAATGCTGCATTGACCTGCTAATGAGGCAGGGAGGAATTCAGTCGCTGCCTCACTTAGGACCCATGGATGTCTTCACTGTTTGACCTGCAAGAGTCAATGGTTTCCCTCCAGTAAACTAACATAGCTATTGAAAATGGCCCGTTTATATACAGATGATGTAGCAATTACACATGGTGATCCATGACTACGTTGAATTTCCGGATGGAAATTATTGCTTTATCCTAAACTCATTTATTTTTTCTGAATTATTGGAAGTAGGACGTTGATATAATATATGGTGGTGAGAACCTATCTTGCTGGCTATTTTTCCACCATAATATTTGAATACACGTCGAAGTGTGAGGTCCTGACAACCAGTTTAATCCAGTTTAGGGTAAGCATGGGTAACCCTAGTTAAGAGAAGATAGAGGAGAATTGTTTGCTGGTCGCATTAATCATCCAGTCTTGTCAAAACCAATAGCTGTGGGTCTGGGTCAAAAGTGGGTACCCCAAGCATCAGCTGGTTAAGACCAAACATAGACTAAAATCTCTGGTCCCCCAGGTCTTAAACTTTGACCTATATCATATATCATATATCCATATATCATATATCATATATCCATATATCCATTATATATCTATAAGAAACATGGTGTATGGATGGGAGGTACTGCCGCCTGTTCTTCGCCAGCCCGGACAAGACGTCCCAGGTGGCGACAGTGGGGTAGTGTGGGTCTGTGAAGAGCAGCTACTGGCTACATTTACATATTATTTTGTTTTTTTTTGTTAGAGCCTCGTAGTTACTACTGATTCTACGGATATATATGTATATATATATCATACATATATATATATATCATACATATATATATATATCATACATATATATATATATATATATCTCATACATATATATATATATATATACACACATAATTATATATATATATATACATAATTATATATATATACATTCCTCTTGAAAAAACGTATCATGGTTCCATGATAAGAATGAGACGATTCCCAAATGGCAAACATTTCGGATTGAAGCTGCCACTGGGCTTAGGTACGTAAAACATGTGTGGTACATGAACAATTTAGAGCCATTGTAGACTCGGGACCAGACTATCGAAGCTCAAACTCTTCAGGTTCAACTTCCGACAAAAAACAACTTGTACATGCATGCATGGGTGTGTCATGGTTTGTCCACGGATGTCCAAAGATTGGGCATGTAGCTTCCGATTGGGGTGGATTTGAAAGATGCTCAATTTGAAGACATTGCCATCTTGCACCAAAATTTGCTTGGTCAAAGACTTCGTATGTTTGTGTCTCAAACCACCAACCAGATCCAATCATTGCATAAACTAACAGATGAGTAATGTTTGTTTGGGTGCTATTGGGTGCTTGGGTCCTATGCACTAACTTAGGGTACCTACGCAGTGTGTGCACAGGCCCATGGGGTGGAAGGTAGCCTATGCGGAAGCACGTGTCAAAAATGCCTACGCGATGGCCTACGCAAGCTTTTTGACCGCACATGCAGAAGTCAGCCGCTGGCAGCTCAGCGTGCGCAATGGTATAAAATCAACAAGCGCCTACGCAGAGAGCCCCATGCCGCCTACGACGGGGCTAAGCTGCTAAGCTAGGCAAAACACATGATCGGTCCACGCAGCACATCATCCACTTTCCTTTTATCTAAAGAAAACGATGTTCAGATTCCAGATATTGAAAATTGCTGGTGAGGTACCACTTTGGCCTGCTTAATGTCCCAGTGACATCAGTGACATCCTTTGCTTTCCCCCCATGGCAGCCATATTTTTGGGGCTGCAGCCACCAGCCACTGTTTCAACTCGTATCCTGCAGTCCTGCAGGAGGGAGAAGAAGGCTGCATCACTGGGGTGAAATCCAATTGGGGGGTCCAGATTTGGGTGACCGGTGATTCATGCGTTCAAGGGAAAGCAAGCTGCTAGGAGCAACTATGAGATTTCATGATAGCATGTTATTATCATATATTATTTCATTGTATATGAAATGTAAGTGGACATGTATATAAATACATACATATTTGCACACTGTTTGTGTGTAGTTAGAGTGGACGGATAACTGCGTATTTACCAATGTATACGCACGTGTGCAATGTGTACAAGGGCACTTTGCGATGTGTGCCCATTGATTGTCCTCCAAAATAGAGTGAATACATTTGTCTGGCAGACTGCGTATTTTTGAGAATGTTTCACAGCCACAGCATATCCAGAGCTCCTGCTCTTTTGCCTTCCAAGTTGTTGTACCGCAGACTTTCGGCTGTCTCGGAAAGGAGTGTGCCGCTCACAGTCAAATCTTGCAGTGGCCACTCATAGCCACCCAGCTATTGTACTGATTGAAATTGCCTCAGCTTTCGGACCGTTAAGCTATACTAGGATAAAGTCTGGAATGCCCTAAACCAGATAGTGACATGTTTTTTTCTTCTCATGATATCGTAAAGTATCCTTGCCTCATAATTTTATGTAATTTCCAGGCATCCAACTTTTCTAGCCATTTTTGCTAACTATTTGGGCGTTGCTACAGCCCAATCACTCACGACCGACACACATTTGAAACAACCGCCACGCTGGTTGAAAAAGCTGCCGAAGCCGCGACATGTACGGTGGCTTGCGACAGCTGCAGGTGCAATCGCTGCCCTTTCTGGGCAAATGGAGTTCCCTGGCTGAGAAGTTCTTCAAAGATGTATCCAAAGGGCAATGAAAACATGGCAATGGGGAATTGCCCATACATGATTAATTATAAGTAGAGGTTTTAAATGGTGTCAACATATTTTAATGGGAGATGCATCCGGGGAATTTCATTGAATGTCCATTGCCATGTTTGATTAGCGGAGGATACCAGAATTTCCTGTTGGTGCCAAATACAAGAATTTCCAGTTCAGATATGGGGGTGGGTCAAAACCTATTACTATCAATTTTAGTGGGATGAACATCTATTTACAAGCTATTTTGAGGTTCACCAGGGGTACAAGCTTTTGACCCATAGCCATATGTGAGTCATGAACCTTTCAGATCTTTCAGGGCGAGGCCCGGAGGCCGGATAACTCCCTTTCGCATTTTCACTTCGTGATCTCCCAGATAGACTCCCCCCATAGATGGATAAGGCCATGGCCAGTGATGGCCAGTGGGAGTGTCTTGAAACAGATCGTGTTTTTGTTAATCAGTGGAAAAGCGGAGGAACTTCGTAACTGGACTTGAGTCACTGAGTCGATTCGTAAGGATTGGAGCACCTATCAGTGGTTCAATTCCATGAGTTATCATCAAGCTATTGGTTGGTACTCGATTTTGAGGTGAACTTGTTATTTGTTGTTTCAAGATTCAGACGCACGTTTCATGTATGCAAAGAGTGATGCTGAAGCAGATCTGATGCTATCCAATGGCAACTCTTGTGTCATTGCATGATGGAGAGCCAGTTTGTTGGGATATACCGGGTGTGTCATGATATCCAAAGGCTGGCGGGAGGCATGTTGTTGGCCATATACTCCAGGATCGACAACCATAGATGGAGCCTTCCTTCTTTACACGAACAGTAATTTGCCCCTAGGGTATCTGGTCATCAGAGTGGTGTATTTGAAACCCATTTTGCCTGAGGTTATTGCTTTCCCTTCGCCTTTTTTGTTGGCTTCGTGGGGATTGAGGCACTTCTCCCACATCCGTCCATGAATTCATGGCCTAAGCAAGAAGCAGAAACAGATGGATGGATTACTCTAAATCGCAATTCTCCAACTTTGCTTGTACACCCATTTGGCCCATTTGGATGATTTTGGTAGGGATGAACTTGGAAGATGCATTTACTGCCCCATGTTGACCGCAACGGCGTAGCGGAATAAGTCTGATATGGAGGCTGCGAAAATGTGGGTACCCCATGGTACCCCCAAATCATCCATTTTAACTAAAATGTTCATAGGATTGTCCATTATAAGCCATCCATTTTGGGTATCTGAAAATGGAAACCCCCAATCTGCTCCTCATTAGCACGGTGGATGTCATGCCTTGGGACCATCCGGAGGATAGACACCAGGGAGTTGAGACATCATATTTCTGGTAATATCTATATAATATGTGGTACTCGTAGTCATATAGTTTAACAATGTTTAGCATATATTATATTACAATAATTAATATATATATATATACATAACATATATGTAGTAAACTATCATATCACCAGCATCATAAGCAGTGAAAACCAGGTGACCAGGCGACCAGGCGACCTGGTTTTTCCCAGATCCCACGAGTTCCATCAGGTCCTTGCCTTGAAAGCCAGCGGACACTGGGTGACCTGGCATGGGGACCACGGCACCGTCATGGGCCCCATATGGCCCCATGGAGCAAGCTTGACCTGCTCACAAGTGGCACCACTTTGTAGATGTAGATATCTGTAGATACTAGTTAATTTCTTAGGAAGTTGCGAAAGTCTCAGGATACTATTTTCGCAGGAGATGTGTGAATTTTCCATTTCATTCCACCATTTTAGTTCTGACTTTGGAGTCAGGGTTTGTCCAAGAATGGAGTATATCGGTATACCCCGACATCACATGAAATTGCTCAGACCTCGGTTCGGACGGACCTGGTGGTGTCCTGTGCTGGGCTTGTGACGAACCTTGTCCTATCAGGCCAGTGGTTTTTTGTGGCAAAATGACGATGAACCATTGCATTTAGGGGGTAAAACGTGGGTATCCTATTTTGAGACATATCAAATCATATCAATATGGATGGGAAAAGCATGGAAAACCTACGATCTTACGAATAGTAGTGGTTTCACCCGCAAAATGGCTGAATTCCAATTTACTAGTGGGAACCAGGATATTTTGCCTAGGTTATAATTGAATGTAAATGTAAACTGTTCTTTGTATTATGTCGATCACACTTTATAGGTGTCCTTTTCTCACTGATTGAGGAAAAACGAAGTGCACACTTGCTTTTTCAAAGCCAATACGTAAATAGATATAAATGGAATACCGAATGGAATACCAAATGGATGCCGCTATTTGTGCCAAAAGGATGCATTGAGAGGTGAACCGTCACCCCACACCGACCAGAGCGGTTCTTTTTTTTCTATTGAATCTATGGAGCAGATGTGGCAACAAACAGCACATGCAGCCACATAGCAGGTCTTTGTCATCCCCATAAACCGAGCTGTTGAGGACGGGGTGTCCATTTAATCTGATCGTAGAACTTCATACAACTACAGGGAGCATCCTCAACCATCAGCCCCAGGGATGACAGTGACCCAGGATCATTGGAATTCTGGCAGCCTTCTTTGCCTCGCTCTTCAATAGGCGCCCAGATTGCCCACTGCGGTAGGGGACTTTGGGAAAATTCTCCAACGTCGGAAGGCGGCATACGTATGAGAGATCTACATATATCATGTATGTGATGTGTCTATTGTTGTGTATTATTGAACATATGCAAAAAGATATGTGCATTCTGCACATTTCATCAAATCATTTCTTAAGGTGTTTTTTCATGTTTTTTCCTTTCACCTTGCAGTAACTTGTCGACCATGGATCCATGGCAGGTTAGAGGGGTTGTTCCACCAGATTAGTTTGATCCACCTGATGGAGCGGGAAGAGGTGGAGGACGAGATCCGAGAGATCGGAGAGATCGGGGCGTGTCATCGTTTGGGTCAAAGTATCAACCCCTCCAAATGGATGGTTTAATATGGGTTAGTATGGTTTCATACTACCCGTAAACCAACATAACTTTGGAAAATCACATGTTTTAAATGGGTAAATCAACTATAAATGGGCCATGTTCAATAGTTATGTAACAAATTACCAGAGGCTAACTGCAGTTGACCATTGTTGGTCCAACAAAGTGTTGGAAGAGACTCCCGGCTGTTTCTTCCAGGACTTGGAAGACAATCATAACCAGTTGTTGGATGCGCTAAAGCAGCAAGGCGACTTCTGCAAGCGGATGTGCCCTGGCCCTGGCCCTGGCCATGGCCATCCGTGGAGGTTTCCCAAGTCAAGGGGGTAGCCCCAGTCATCATCCATGGCCCCAGTGTGGGATGTTCCATGAAATAAACCAGCTATTGGGGATCCCCCATGACCATGGAAAGCCCCATGATTATCATATCGGTAAAGACTGCAACATAATAACATAGTTGACAGTATTCAGTTCATCATTGTCAATGGTATTCCGTTGATGTAGAAGTGATATGTCTGATATGTAAAGAAGTTTGGCTTCATGATTCAGCAGATGTCGATTGCAGTTCGCTCGGCAGACAGAAGGAAGTCAATGATGAAGATTCCAGCAGGATTTGTCTGAAATTGGGGTATACGGTATACGGTATACGCCCAAAATGGACTTAGTTGCTGACATAGTTATGGGGATGGTGCTGATTCACCAGTGGGTTTGGGGTACCTATTTTCAGACAAATGCCTGGCATCTTCTCGTGAATTCAACAAAGTCGTTCTGGTCAGTGGTGCCGAGAATGCCTTCAGAATCGATGCTTGATTCATTTTGGATCTTCTGCAGCAAAATATTGTGACACTACCACGCATGCGACTCGCTGAAACAAGGTCCCATTACTATCCGCTGGTCCTCTTGGTCGTTTTTATTATGGCCGAGTTGGCAACTTGTATCCCAACTCCACCCTGTGCTCCCAAGCTTGCAGAGCCGAAAGGATGCCTGTGGTGGTTATGTGTGACCACATGGTTACGTACTGAAACAATCTAAAACATGGAAGGAACGATTCGTGAACATGTGCAAAAACATAGCCCAAAACGGACTTGTGACCATTAGGAGTCAGAGTATGTCAAACAAAATATGTGCCACTTGCGCTAGATATAGATGCGGTAGAAGCCAGAAGCCTTCAGAATCAATGTCTTTGATCCTGTTATATATGTTATATCCTTTTATGTGATCCTTATGGCACCCGCCATCATTTTTTTTGATGACAAGGTTTTTGATGGTTCAGTGGCGATCATGGGATCATGGGATTCTCTGAGGTATTCTTGACAGCTGCTGGGTACATGGAAGCGATCGAGGAGGGTTCACCGGGTTCACCATTGGATGATGGGATGATGGGACAGTCTACCAATGTCTACCATATTCCGTGGCAATTCTGGTTGGTGATGGGAAAGAAAGCATATGAAAGCATATGAAAGCAGTGAAAGATCAAGGAAGATCAAGGATCAACAAACGCCCCTGCAACAAAGGGTGGACCTCATGGTTTCTTCCAAGCCAAGCCAGCCATGGCCATAATGGCCATCATCGCCACAGGACAAACTGGCCAAGTACGCTTTCTACGGTACGACCTTAGTGGTGGGAGCCTCAGGTGCCAGGTCTGCCAGGTCTGCCAGGTCTGGCAGATCTTCAAACGACCGAGGCCTTCATCATTACATTCTTCTTGACGACCTTCCTGCGGATCGAGGGGATGTTCACAGACTTTTGCCACCTTGCAGAAGCGCAGCTTGGTGCCTGCATTGAGAATATCAAGAATATCAAGAATCACCAAGATAGGTGTGGATGAAATTTTGAGATATTTTTGCGATATGATACCCATCCGAGTAGAATTCCGAAGATAGGAAAACTATTCTAGAATCGGATGGATCTTACCTTTCTTTTTGCCGGTTGCTATATTTTGAAACCTGAGGAAGTACACATCGACTCGTCAGTTTTAGTGGCGCCTTGTGGCAGTCTGAGGAGCTTGAAGGACTTGGAAGCGTTCGTGAGAAATCTCAACAACAGGCTGAAAAGAAAGACGCAGGTGTCACCGGTGTGGCTGGTTTGATGGATGATGGATTATGGGTCTTGGGGCCTAAACAGCTCAGATGGGTATGGTTTTGATTTATTTTGGACATTGGTTTAAGCCTGGCAGAATATGCTAAATGCGGACAAGTATGACGAGATGAGGATCTCAACTTCGTCTACTGTCTAGCTGTTGGCATGTTCAACGGGGTAATGGGCTGGACCAGCAGTCAGAGAATGAACTTCACACGGGATTGTGTATTGTGTTTGTGGATTGTGTTTGACGACACAGTTTCATGGGTATGTACATACATGTACTCCAATCTATTTAAATATAGCATTATATATATATACATTCAGTACTGTGCATTATCATATTGTTGTATATAGAACAAATATATACAAATATATGTGTATATCCACAATGTATGTAGACAAATGTCTATATATATATACACAGTTATATATATATATATGTGTATATATATATACACATGTATACAGACTGTAGGGTGACACCGGAGCGTGGGACAATTGCGCCAGGCTAAGCTGAAAGAATGCGGTGCAGTTTGCTTTTAGCGAGCACCTGCTGGAGCTTCATGGAGCTATAACCGTTGTGTTTTTTTGTTCAGCTCTTAAACGGGTTGAACACCTGTCCATTGGGTGAGATCTGAAAATGGGGTATACCCCTAACATCTCCCAAGCTAAACCTGGGTTGATCATACGTCATGTGTCTGCTTTAAAATGTGCCTTGTAGGGGGTATAGTCCGTTTTGGGACACACCCACTTGGAGGGGGAACTCTGGCAAAATGTGTTTACTGCGCTGATCAGTGGCTTGTTGCAAAGCACTGGCTGCGTATTGGCATTTTGTGTACACTGTAGTACACCTTTGTAAAGGATTTCACGGCCGAAGCCTCGTGACTTGCTGAAAATCTGCGAGAGCTTGTGATGGCATCTGGGAAAGCATATTCAGGATTCAGGAAGCATATATGTGTTTTGTGTTTATCTTGCATTCATTCCAGCACCCTTCGACAATATTCTCTCTAGGTCTAGAAGTGACCGAGTCTTCAACAGGTACAATAGTATACATCACTTAATCACTTCACATCTGTATATTTGATTCCCCGAGCGAGAGCAAAACCACAGGCATTTGTATTTTCCGGATGGAATTGGGCACAAGGCATGCCATAGGTGCAGTGCGTAAATTTCCAGTTTTCTTCCCTGATTGATTGATGGTTCCAGCATGTCCCAGCTTCAAGTTTGGGACTTAATCTAAGACTCTTGACATTTTCTCGGCCCAAGCTCTGGTGTAGTTTAGTGCCCAGCATCATATTTCCAGCATTGCTTTCCCACTGAATACTCCCGCAGAAATGGTTTGGCGTCTGAAAATAGGACGCCCCAATGTTGATCAAACTTGATGGTTTCTCATCATTGTCGTGAAAATTGCCATGAATTGAGGTGCCAATTTTCGGACATCAAATTCCAATTCTGCCATTGGATCTGGATTTTCATGTTTAGGGTACGAGTCACCAGCCAGGTGCAACGGGTGGTACCTCAGAGGACTGTACTGTCCACATGTCGACCCTGGCTGAGACCGATAGGAAGCCCTCAGTGTTGAATATCTGTTTAAGGAGGGCCGCTGCTGAAATTAGATCCAAGATTCTTCTTGGATAGCGGTAGATGGGCATGCAGAGTCTTTTCTGTAAATGGTTGGTCTATAGTCACAGCTTCAAATAGTTAGGCATATTTAGGCCATATGCCACTTAGAAGTGATTTGTGCATACACTTGGCTATGGATCAATACCCTCATACAATCGTGTGGGGGATGAACATCCATCATTTAGCAGCATTTTTTTGGTTTCACCAAGGTGTACCCTTCGGTTTTGACAGCCCAGGACTTTCTGGCTTTCTTAAAGAATCTAAAGCTGCTGCTGTTCTCAGCCAGCAAAGGCCAGCACCTTTGTGGTGTGGGGTTGCTTGGAAAGTGTGTAGCTGGCTAAGCTTCATTTAGCTTGAGCTTTCATGATATTCCATCTACAGATCAAAACATTCAATTCGTGCGTAGCACAATAAGTTGCGACAGGTCCCGAGAGTTTGTTTTGTAGACGTGTTCTTTAGAAGATGTCCGTTGAGACCAGTTAACTATGTTTTTGTGCCACCAGTGATTTCAGGTGTGACCTTGGCAGCAGCTGTAGCTCTTTGTTACTTGGCGCCTACAGAGGCACAACCTGCAACTCTCTTGGATGATCATTGGAACCTAAATTGGCTTGGATGATTGGATGATTTTTCACTTTTTGTTTATTTTGATTCTGTTAGTTTCTGTTGATGGGTGAAATCATTGGTTTGGGGCTCCGGCTGTTGATGGGTGAAACCAGGAGATCAGTTGCGTGGCCATGCCGCTGATGCGGTGCTTGCGACAGGCCATGCTTCAGCACCGAAGCCGTGTGTTTTGTTGGGCTCCATTGGCACCATTGTTGAGCGATAGCCACGAAATAGCTATTTGAGTCTGTCCAAGAATAGGGGATACTGCAGCAGAACAGCATCCATCCTATAGTTGCTGGGATTTTCTAGGTATATCCTCTGGATTGCGTTTTGCCCCTTATTGATGGGTATCTAAACCAATAATATATCAGTATATCAACATAATACATATCAGTATGTCCATGTCAATGTTTCCCGTCAAAAACACGATGGGTACCCTCTGAGGCAACTGTTGGTTTACCAGAGGGTATCCTATTCTCAGACCATGCCGCAGGGTTCCAATCGGCCACAGGCAACACCAGAGGCATCCATCACTCTGCTCTCAGCTGTGGCGCCACTGGTGGAGGCACCTGAGCACCTGAAATGGATACAACTGGAATCAAGTGGATATCTATTATATATATATATATGTACATATAATTATATATATGTATGTATAATATATATATATATACATATACACATGATTATCGTTTATTTTATTTGATTTTTATGTTTATACTGTATACTATATATATGTATGTGTATACTATATATAATTATTAATTATGTAATTATTTATTATACACATAATTATACGCAATTTATAAATTGAATTTTCTGTAGCCAGATTTGATTCCTGCAGGGTTTGTCTCAACGTTTGTCGACCTCGCCAGGCTCGCCCGGAGCTCTTCAGAGCGATGATCCGTGAGTTCTTCATACAGGTGGAGGGTGGTTCCAAATATCTGGCTAGACCTTGGTTCTTTGATTTTGGTAAGCCTTAAATAATCTATTGTCATTAGATACGTATATAATTATAGTAGATATAGCGTATACAGTGTAATATATATATATATATATTATTAGGACTAATTTTAATGGCTATCCTAGATTGGTTATCGGACATCAGGAAAAACAACATGCTCCGTCAAATTGCGAATGAGTGACCCTGGACTTGTGGAACACTTTATGGAAAAGTTTGGGTGAAAATCAATCTTATTAGATCATAACCCTCCCAAATTTTGTTGGTTTTAACCAACGAAAACAGTTGATCTCCTCTTTGAATGGACAGCTGCAGAAGGATTCGGTTTTCAACTGTGATTCCCCACTCAGTATCTCTCAGCGCAGCGGCCTACGCGATGGATCGCAAAAAAAATCGACCAGTTGAAATTGTGCGTTGTTGACATCAGATTCTACAAGTTTAACATTATTTAATCACTTATGATCACTTATGATCACTTATGTATAAAGTAATATCCCAATCATATGAATTACACAATACTTAACAATATATTCAACCTACTTAATACTGTTTCTACTTAACAATATATCCATATAGCCAACTTACTATGGTTTCAAGACGGTTTGATGTCCCCTGGTTGACATCCCAACCATGGGCGTCGTGCGCAGTCCTTTGACCCTCCAGAGATGAAGCGCTTGAAGCTGAAGGCGCAACGGGAGTGATGGGTATGTAATGACAATATGTACAATATGTAATTGTAACATATAGGAATGATCGTAATATGCAATATTAATAGTCCATAGTCAATATATATATATGTATATATATATATAATATTAGTTGTGATTACTTTTGTTTAATAGTTGAATTTGAAGAGCAACTATGATAATAAATACATACTGTAATAAAGGTGATGTACCATGGTTTATCATTGTCGCGGTTTGTCATCATATTCTCCATTAAAAAGTGGACTCTTAGGTCATACCCGCCCCGTGTTTGGACAAAGCCTTTGCACTAGAATTGGCCAAAGAGGACACCTTCCCTGAAAGCTTTTAAAGCTCAAAAACAGCGGCACTGATTCTGATGGGTCGGACTTCATCATCAAGTGGTGATGGGGTATCTACAAATATAATCATATATATTTATAGAGACACCCTTGTCACATTGTTGTTTAGATACACCGATCTCATACTGCATGATCACAAGGTCATGGTGTCAATCAAACATACCAAAAACAGCGTGTGTCGATATCCCATTTGCCACGAGGTGATCGAGATGTTGGTTGATGACACAAATGTGCAAATGGTCCTTAGGGAGCTGCAGGTACGGGCTGAAGCTGCATGGATTTAACGGATTTTAACTGGACACACAGAGTTTTCATGCGAATCAATGCATGTGGTGGCAAACAGGACAGATAGCCCCAAGCAGAACTCTGAACACATTTGGAGTCATTTCGGGCATCCGCAATTTTTTCCATGGTTTGCTTTATCACAAAATTTCTGCTGGAAAGGGGCTCTTTGCTGTAGTTACTATATATATATATGTATACATGTGAACATGTTTGTTCCCTCCTCTGTGAGTTCCCCAGTTTTGCCCTACTCTGGGGTGTCCGCCAGTCACCGACAGGTCTACGTCTCATGGCACTCGCAGCCGGACTTCGTGGCTCTCGCTGTGCGAAGCATCGCGCAGGTGGCCTTGAAGATGACCTCGGTGCTCCGCTGCCCTGCTGGGATCAACGGGCCCACAACGGGAGTTGGGAAATGGGGAAAGGCAAGCTACAAAATTAGGGAACAAATATGTATATATAACATTATAGAACCATTTAGGGAACAAATTGGATTCAAACAGACTCCAAGCAACTTTGTGCAACAGGACATTCAAAACTTCAACTGTCAAGAGGAGGATGTTGAACCAACAAGGCTCCTGCTACCTACAAAGATTGATGATGGAGACAAGATTTCGACGGGTGCTAATCAGGGCTAATTACTTGGGGTCTTCTGGAAAAAGTATGACAGGAATAGTTGTTTGAAAGGTAACAATACATCTGTGATTTGGGCTTTGAGAGGCAGAGGACATGGCATTTTGTTCACAGTCATGCGGGAGAATTTGGGATTATTGGCAAGTACGGAGAATGCCACGAGTGTCCAGAATGGGACGAAGGTACTCGAATTTGTAACAAATCTCAGTACTTGTCAAATGCTTCTATACCATGTTTTCCTGGAATATCTGCATCAGTTTGTGCAAAAAATATCAAATTCTAGCTAACTATCCTTAGTTTCTTGACAATTTCCTGGCATTTCTGGTTTATCAGGCTACCACCGTGTCTTTTTTACGGCGGCTACCGTAGGGTACCAAAAACGGCAGCTTGACATCGGATCATCGCCTCTCTTGGCTCGGTAGTTGGTGCCTCCTGTCCCTGCACACGGAGAGGAAATCGCGGTGCCCCCCGATGGGTTTCTGTAGTTTTGGGAGACACGGAAATAGAACTAATAGAACCATAACCATGTATGATATTTTATGGACAAACGGAAAGTCATATGATTATCATTAATATATATATAATATATATAATATATATATATGATTATGTACATGTATATTTGAGCAGGGATCACCACACCCCACCCCCCAGCCAGATGGTTCCCTCCCCCCTGTGGCCTGGGGGGTTCCCAGCAACAACAGTCCTACATCGGGCAGTGTTTGTGCAGCTCTACGCGGCACGCTATGCATTGAGTCGTATATAGATACGCTGTGAAACATGTGTAGGTAGTATACGAAGGGTGTAAGTTATAGGTAGTGATGAAGCAATGTATATATATATATATACATGTATATACTACAACTACGCATAAGTATGTAATTAATGTGACCTGGGTATTTACATGTAGTATATGCATATATCAGCCCTAGTGAAGCTGAACTTGTATGAAGTTGCAAACTATGCTATATGGAATGACTGTAGGCTTAGAGTAACCTTGCTCTCACACCTCGCATTACTTCCATCACTCATATGTACATATACAAACAGTAGAATCTTCGGTATCAATTGGTACAGGACTGTTTGATCCACAGGGACCTGATCTGTACTTGCTCAAAGCAATTGTGGATTCTCCCAGTGGTTTACCCAGCATTTGCGGAATCTTATGGGCCCTAATCCAAGTTGTTGGGAAATCCAACCATTGAATACCATTGAACCATTGATGTGGGGGCAGCCCACGAGCCTATGGGCCGGTCTATGATTGAAAAAATCATCTATCAAAGAAACTTGCCGTAAAGCCCAGGTCCCTGAACATTTCTGGATATTCAAGGTTTGGTGACTCCCTAACTGTCAGATGTCCGCTTTCAGGGGTTCATATGAATCACCCAAATGGATTGTTGCTGCTGATCTCTCCTGTCATGTGATAAAACCCATAAATAAACACATATCCTGAACATGTTTTTCAGATTATCGACCCAAGTGCCAAAACTTTGGTTGTTTCGTTTGACTGGTTGATCCTTCACTCCTTCACGGCTGCCACGTGGTGGTCCCGTGGTGGAGGCGGCATGAGATCCCTGGAGCCGGCCTTCTCGGCCGCGCTGCGTCGCCTGCCTGGAGGATGCTTTGCCAAGATGCCGCGCTCGCAGGTGCCGGGGACTCCGGGGACTGGTCTGACTGGTGAGTTCCATCAACAAAAATGCCTCTGGTGAGCATGAGGTGTTCTTGTTTGTCAACATGAATTATGATATATTATGATGGTTTTGCTTGATTTTGAAGATGGTTTTGGTATCACAAGAATGGTCCGGATATGGTTGAAGAGTTTGGGATGTTTGTGGAGGTGTCTATAGATGATTATAGACATAGATGTATTTACACTGAGCATCACAGTGGTAAGACGGTGAAGGATTTTAAATTATAGGTGCAATTGAGTGTGTTTGCTAAACCGATGTGGGGAACACACATATATATATATATACTGTATACTTATACATACAGTAGATATAGTTTTATGTTGGTTAGTGGGTGAGATGGACCTTCAACAATCGGGCGTGTCTTTTCCTCCTGGATACAAAAACTTCAGAATGGTACCTCAAAGTTTGATTGTTACTCAAAATCACCAGTCTATCCATGTCCCAAAATTGGTTTGGTTGGCCAAATTTGCCTTTCAGAAATCCGCAATCCCATGAATATATCTCCTCATCCCCATCCCCAACTTGGGGGTGCAGTGCTTGTAGGCTATGGATTATCTCCGTTATATCCCAACTTATGTGCGGGGTTAATTACAATAGCTATACCCATTAATAACCCCCAACTGCATTATAGTAAATCCATTATATATAGTACATGATATATTCTACCATAGTATTTTGTCCATACATATATATATATATATTATATATATTATGATTAACGGATAGTGTACCTTTGATAATCTGTTGGGCAGAAAGCCTCTCTCTGACCCCTCGAGACCTTCAATGGAGGCCATGAGCGCCGTCCCACCGCAGACGTCGCTGACCAACATGTGCACGTACTTCCATCCATGGCCGAAGCATAGGCGGCGGTGTACAAACGATCCCTGCATGGTATGGATATTGATTACTGGGATTACTGGATATGAATGGATATTAGTGGATATTAAATGAATATAATTCATGCATTTATCCCATTCCCCTAATCTTTTGGAAACCCCCATTCTGGTCTCAGTATGTGGTGAGCCATCCCCTACATCTACCATGGGTGGAGAAAGGACTGAAGAGGGGAATGGATCAGGAAAACTGACCAGGTGAAGAAGCCACTTGGATAATCAGAACATCTTCCCAAGTAATATCAACCCTGGATTAATAATCCCCAAACGGCTGTTTGATTGGAGAGGTACCATTTGAGAATTAGATTATCACTATTTGGGGAGCACCCCACCTAATTAATAAACCGTGGTTTATTCATCCAGGGTTGACATTATGCTCCAATAAAGGTTCCAAGTTGCCACTGGGTTTATGAAAACCCCCCATTGATCACCACCATTGTGGGCAGATGATGGCACAGTCTGGTTGAACATGGGGTAAACCATGGTAAACTCAAATGGAATACCATGATAATTCCCTTTAAAATTGCACTTTCGCGGTGTAGACTCCATTTTTGGATAAAACCAAATAGAGAAATGGTATAACAGGCCTGAGTGCACTTGGGCTTAAGTGCTGTTTGATGCTGTTTGGCTGATTTGCAAGTTGTGGAGCTTGTGGATGATGGTTGTCCTTTACATCCCTCATGTTTTGGATGGAATAGCATGAACTCCAGATGTTACATCATGTCGCGGCTTGGTTCTCTGCAGATTTTTGAATAGCGACCCATCGAATGACCACACTTTATTGGGAGGACCAGATCGAATGACGGCTGGAGTTTTTAGATATGGTTCCCAAGTGTGTAGGTATCATAACGCACCATGAACTGGGATACCCGTGTACGACAGTGATGAACCAGCTACCAGCTGCGGACATTCTTCATGATGGGTCCAAGTCTCGTTGTATCCCACTCCGCCCACTCCCAATATGGGTTTGTTTCAAATTCGGCTTCCGCTAGCTAATCATATCTAATCATCACTTTCCTCGTGAATTTCCATGAAAGAATAAGCGACGCAAAATTGGGAGTAACCATCCCCTTTCTGGAGCAACAACCCACAATTGTTGCTGGTCCCATGATTGTTGCTCAATATCTCCAGTCTCCAGTTTTGGTGATGAGTTTTCCCCTTTCTGTTTCAAAAATGATCAAAGCCACACGTGCCACAGATTCTTCGGAGTTTCAACGCTTTCAGGTCGATGTTCATCATCTATGGCAGTCGACGTGCATCCAGCACTTCTCCCATGGAGGAAAGCGCCAGCAAGGCGTCACGAGACCATGACTAGGGACCAGGTAACACAAGGCCTCAGATCTGAACTTAAAAGGTATGAATTAATTGATTATCATCGTGAGACAGTTGGGTAATATTATGTTGTATGATTCTTTTGTAAAGACAATCCTTAGGTGCTAGAGCCTCATCTAATGAGTTTGCGGGCAATCGCAGTGAACTAAGAGCTTACTATCTTACTCAACAATTTTCAGTGGGTCTATACTTTTGACTAAAAAATGATAAAATGTGTGATTGTATGAATTGTATGTGATTGTTTCTTTCAAAGGGTCGGCACTATCCTCGAAACAAAGAATATGCCCAAGTGACTGAGAACTCTGAGCCCACGATTTGGTCAATGTTCGTTGGCGCAATGACCCTCACATGCGGAAAAAGACGAGAAAGACGATAGACGTGAACAAAGAGGAACACATGTTTTTAGGGAAAGACATGGAAAGACTATCTGTGCTGGTTAACGTGCAAACGTTGAATTTTAACATATTTTAACCTCGTTTGTGGAAGACGAGGCTGTATAATGCTGTATATAGGATTTGATAGAATCAAGGAAGGGGCGAGTGTTTTACTGTAGCATGTGTTACCTGCCTTTACCAGTTTGTATACTGTATGATACGTGCCCTGGGTAAAGTGCCAAGGGGGGGACGGTTATCAATCCCTTACGGGATCTATAATATATACATATATATATATAATTATACATATATATATATGTTATAATATATATATATAATTATATATATATATATGTTATAATATATATATATATACATATATATATATATTGTAATATATTATAATATATAATTGTATTTATTATAATATAATTATATGTTTAATTATATATAATTATGATCGACCAAGTTCAATTCAATTTGCTGCTACTGTTTACAATCATTCCGAGGCCATTTTTCTACCCTCTGGATGTTTCTGGCTATAGCTCTGGGAAATAGCCCAAAGAGATGATATGTTATGATAATTGATGATTTGGCATGATTTACCTATGTTTTAGCTATGAAAAATGGTGATTTTCGATGTTCGCTGAGAAAGCGTTAACCAGAGACCAGGTGGGCGACATGGAGATCTCCAACTCCTTTAACTTGGAGAGCATCTATGGCACCTCGGCGGCATAACCGGCCAACAAAAATTATTGAACGCATTGCGAACTGGAGAATCACCATTTTTGATAGGTAAATCATTAATCATCATAGAATCATAAAATATCATAAAATATCCTTATCATGGTAATGGGCCATGTATCATAAAACATCTTGAAATGGGACTGGAATCCAGGGGGGATTTCTTGGGGTAAACGGCTGATCAGTTCAAGATATTCTGTACGGGGATCATTTGACATACGAACAGGCCCCCCGGCCAGGGGATGATTGACCAGCAAAGATCGGATGGATTTTCATTGTTTCATTGGGATAGCATAGGCTTTTTTCCAACCACCTATGTTAACTGTTAGCCACATCATAGCATATCCACAAGCCGATCTATGGCATATATGGGTGTGATTGTCAGTGGCTCATCGGTTGCAGGAGGGGGCATGAATGCTGCTGCTACAAATGGTGCAGAGGGGCAGACAGGACTGGGATGAAGCTGGATATGGGCCGGAAAAAAGGGATATTTGTTTGGACCCACAGAATCGGTCAGTTTGTTATGAAACCATCCATTTCAGGGGGTCAATCATGTTGAACCATATTCACCTGGCAATAGAATTGTCTACTTTAAAGAGGAGTATGAATTGCAAATGGACGGGCTTCCATTGTCAGGGTTGTTTACCTAAAGATACCAGGTGGTGTTTCCCAGTTGTAAGTTGGTTTATAAAACCCATTAACATCCATTGACCATCATTAATTATTGATTATAGAATACTAGAGTTAATATCTACCAAAAAGCATAGATACTATCTACCATAATTAACTATAAACAATACTATCGAAAAATTATCTATATATAGTAACTATTGATAATGTCTACTATAGATAATATCTACGGTAGATAACACCTAATATAGATATATACAGTATACTATAGATAATATGTACTATCGAATCCTATACGGAAAGAAACAAATACACATATTTTTTAGACACTACACCTCAGGAGGCGAGAAGCGGAAGGCAGCTGCCCCTGCTGCAGTCTCAGACATACATAATCATGTAACGCAACAATGTAATATCATATATACATAGCTTGATAATGTCTTCATGTGTGTAAATATGATAATATACCAATAATACAACAATAATATAAACATAGTGTGATAAATATATATATATTATATACATATTATTATTATATATATATGTATTTATATACATTATATATATATGTGTGTGTGACCATTGTTTACATCTCCCACAGGCCTCATCGCAATGGGACCCACATGTATATTGTGGTAGCCAGTCATAGTCATAGTCACCTACGAATATCCATTGTTGATTGTTATAATGTTGGTTCAGCAGTTCAGCTTTCCATTGTTAGATGAATTATGATTAATTTCTCGATTCTGTTGCCCACGTTTGTTGCTGGTTGGTCTCCAAAAACGAATATTTGTTTGTGTTTCACATTGATTTTTGCAAGATCGAATCCCAGCTTTATTTGGTAACTGAGTATTTTACTTTGGTGGCCTATATTTCTCCAATTCTTTGTTTTTTGTTCTGTCATAGCTTTTGGATGCTTTTGGTTGTAAACCCACTGTCGTCAACAATTTAGGGTTCTCCAAAATAAGATACACGTAGTAAATCCCGACTAATTTGATGATGATTTATCTCTTTCGGTGGATGGCCATACTTGAATTGAGTAGTATAGTTTGAGTAGTTCTTACTTTTGTTGCTGAATGAATCTTAAAATAAAAACATGTTCCTATGCCTTCCTCAAGAAAATAGTTATAATGTGGGTAAAACATGGTAAAGCAATGCCATAAACCAGCCATTTGGGAATGGTTTATACATACCACCTATTGAAATGGTGATGACTGGGGGATGGTTTAATTGTTTTACCCACATTACTTGGAACATGTTGGAACCCCATGTGCCCAATTTGCCTAGGCCAAGCCGTTAGGCCTGGGTGGGGTCCGGCGTCGCTTTGAGCGCGGCCAGAAGCTCTCCATGGCCGCTGAGCGTTGAAAGCAAGGGATAGGTGCACAATTTGACACGTGAAATATATGCAATTGAAATTGTATGTTCTTCGTTATATGAATGGTATATGTAATAATATGTATATGATTGTGTATGTGTATATATATATATATATGTTTTTTTTGTATATATGAATTGGGTTATTGTTGAGTGATGCTTATCTTGGATGAGATGCAACTCAAATTTGATCATTTGATCAAACTGAGTGTGCATGGAAGATGTGAAGTAACACGGTGTGACATGTTATTGAAGGATCTAAATGTGAAAGGCACATCAGATATTTGCAAGTTTTGAGTTTGGTGTTCAAGTAGATGAATTCCTTGTCAATGTTTCATTGCATCATCAAATCTTCAAAAAAAGACATACAGCTGGATCATCGGATGCCATGCGTTCGGGTCAGTCATTATGATTTGGTATGGTATTGTCAACAAAAAAAGAAATCTGCTTTTCCTAAAATTGCCCCATTAAGATATTCAATCTTCCAGCAAATTTGGACTGAGGTTTTGTGTTGGTTTCACCCCGGTTTGTGTTCTAGAGAATCCCACCACTGGCATGAGTTGCAGATTGAAGCCACCATCCAGCAGGGAAGCCACGCAGATTATCGAAGTCTTCCTAGACATTGTCGGAAAATTGTGGATATACCCTTCAAGTGGACATCTTAACAGGGAAAATGGTGACCGTTGGATTTGGGGCATACACCATTGTCAGACCAGCCTCATTTATTTGTTTTGTGTTTGGTATGTCCTGTCATATCCTGTCCCGATGGGTTGAAAGCTGTGAGGTCACAGCCTATGACTTCCCCTCGGGCCGCTTTGCCCGGCAAGCGGGCGTGGAGCTGGTATTGGTGGGTGACAGCTGTGGCACCCAGTTACAGCCGGACTTGAAGTCAAGTGGTCAGTTGTTTCTGTTTCCATTGTTCTTTTTTTTCATTTTTTCGAGCATGAATTTGTTGTAGTCAATCTCACAAGAATCCATTGTTCTTGATTTCTTTGAACATCTTGAACTCGTGGCGCATTCCATGCCTTTCAATAAAGGCATTTTCCAATTTAGTTGATCATCAAAGAAAGGCCAATGATCGGCAACTGGGAGTTCCCGAGGTCTTGGCAATTGTCGGCGTGGCTCTCGATTGAAAACATGAACAAAATCTTGGCGACAGCTATCCATTCATTTGGAGTGGCAAAATTAGGGGTGGTGTGGCTCCTGGGTTTACCACAAAAAAAATAATTCCCCATTTTTTTCAGCACCCCTGTTGTATGGTCCCAAGTATGTGGTTTCATCCCCTGCAAAGCCACGGTTTCTGTGGGGTATTTAATATCAAGGGAAGTGATTTAAAATAATTCCAACTAGGTATGTATACTTTAATCATCCATTCAGAAATCCATCAATTATCCATTCAACATCCATTATATAGTTATGCAATCTTATGCAACAAAATCGTCCATGAATCATCCTATGAAATGCCTGAAATCCCGATTCGTTGATGGTTCAATCCCTACGAATCATCAATGATCCTTGGGTTTACCAAGGCTGGGCCTGTCAGACACGGTGGGTGTCACCATGGAGGCAGCGTACAGCCACGGCTGGCTGTCAAAGATGTGCACTGAATTTTGTTTACCATGAAAACATGTGAAAAAAAGAGGTATAAAACTACCAGCATGGGGATATTAAACTACTATATGTATATACAATTATATATATATATATATTGTATAATGGGATGTATAATACGAAACATATTATGAGTACAGTCTGTTCTAAAATGAGCTATGGACCCCGATTGTATGTCAGTTCACAGGGAATAGGAGGATTGACTAGTGGATTTGGGGAATACCACATGTTTGCATAAATCCGTTTCTGGGACCTCAATGGCTTGACGCATCAAGTCGTCATGTTTGGCATGGTCAAAACATATCGAAATATGCGAAAAATTCTCCCACGAAAGGTATGTTCATCCCCGAGAAATACGGATTAGTAGATTCATTATAAGGAATCCCATACATGATTGTGCGATGACCATCCCCTATTCATACAATGTAACTTGACCAGGGCATTGAAACATATCAATCATATTATATAAAACTGATGATTTAGATTGGCTTAGTATGAGGTCATCATTTTGGTATGACTTTGAGCATCATATATCTGATAATTCGACATCATATGGAACCAATGGTGTAATTAAAAAAAAAACAATAAAAAACTAATTGCTCCATGGTTTAATGTACTAGTATCACATTTTCGCATGATTTGTCACTGCCGGGCCCAAAGCTGGCCGCCATTCGGCAGGACATGCTGCGGGCAACCCAAGCAGTACGGCGTGGTGTGGATGCTACTGGCAATGCCACGTCACCAAAGCCGCTGGTGATTGGGGCCGGCCCATGGCATGTTAAGCGGCGTCGCGTTTTGTAAAATAGGGTACTTGGGGGGGTGCAGCGGAACCATCTTAAATGGCTTACATATTGTATAACCATATATAACCAGAGTATACCATAGTTCTAGAGATTAGCTTCCAACTTTTGGAGGTTAGTGCCATAATTATACCCATGAATAACCCTAACTTCACCCCAAGTATACCCCAATAAATCGCAATTTAACGGGGAAAAGACATGTAATTAATAGGGAAAATAAGCACAGACCATTGAAAAACCTGGGGCACACCTATCCTATATATATATATTTTACAATTATATATATAGCATTTTTTTAGTGATCACAATAGTTATACAATTGTAAAAACTCCTGCAGTAAAACCATGTATTGTACATATCATCGATCTACCCGATAGCGTTGGTTCAAAACAGAGCTAGCAGCTTAACGGTTATAGTGTATTTCACCCCCATCGCTGTTGACCTGGTAAAATACAGGTTATCAGCCGTAGTCTCACAACTTTGCTATGGGGACCCCAACCGACCTTCCTCTCGCCGTTCCAGGGTCAGGTCCATCGGCTGTCGCTGTGCCCAATG
>Ga0126342_10001067_pt1 | contig 36216 bp, 27 predicted proteins | sample Cyp1metagenome_FD_92528 | JGI IMG/M metagenome (GOLD analysis project Ga0126342, IMG submission 92528) | Coral microbial communities from Lord Howe Island, Old Settlement Bay, Australia - Cyphastrea 1 metagenome | ecosystem: Host-associated > Invertebrates > Cnidaria > Coral ... | reverse complement strand
GACTAACTCTTTCTTTGACTAACTCTTTCTTTGACTAACTCTTTCTTTGACTAACTCTTTCTTTGACATTCTAAAAGTCCGTAACACGGAAGTTTCTCCCACTAAACTTCCTTTGATAATATAGATTTATACAATATACATATATCTTATATACAATATACATTTATACAATATACATATATATATTTACAATATACATATACATATACTATATATACATATATATAATATAATATATTATATGTATAATACACGTCATTGCGTATAGAAGTTATCGCAACCGCAAAAATAGACAAAATTTATTCATCTACCATTGTTTTAGAGTTGAAACTTACCAAAATTTGTTGGTGTTTTCAAATATGTTTCATGTTCATCCTTAGAAATGAAATGACGATCCTCAATGCTACGACTCACATCCCATTATATCATATACTATCCCCACAACATTCCCATATATTTCCATATGTTTCCTAGTTAAATCATGTTAACTTACCATTTTTCATGATCATCATCCCTAGAGAAAACGACTTATATAGGTGATGTGGCCGATGCCATTGTTGACCTGGGTGTTGCAAGCGACGAACAGGTGGAGGACCGGAAGTTTTTTTACCAAAAAAAAATAAGTTGGACATGATTGAAATCAATTGGATTTAGATTGGATAGATGATGTTAGATGATGTTCGGTGGTTGGATGTGTTTTGGATTGGAATAGGAATAGATTGTCGGAATGGATTGAAGTTAGAAATTATAGTAACTCCAAATTCCAAATGAAAGATGCCGAGAGTGTGTTTCCAGGATACTAGTTCGATGATATTTCGTTCTTATGTCCAGATTTGCAACTGTTCTATCTATTCTGGGGTTGCTATAGATTGGAATAGATCAGAACAGATTGGAAGCTACTTCGGAACCTCCAGTTTGTTTGCATTTTTTTAAGGAGATTCGTCACTTTGGGATGATAAACAAATCTGGTCCGACCAGCCAAACAGGATTTCTGAGGTTTTGGAAACCAAGAGAGGAGGATATGTGCAACGCGGATCAATGACTTCCCAAAACGCGGAAGTACAACATGTATCACCCATTGATCTTTGGATGTCTCATGATATTTCAGGAGTTAACGAAACTGCAAATCAGTTTTTCGGTTGCAGTTGTTGTTGTTGATATATGATCTCAAAGCACCCCAAGGAGTCGAGTTGTTTGGTTGCCCAATGCGCATGAGCAGGCCCTGTCATTTGATGATTGTATGGGGGGATACACATGCAAACACTATCCGGTATCTTGGAGCTTATCACAATCTACATATTTTCATACGGAATTCTGCAAAAATGGACATGTGTGTGATTCTTAGGATATCAGTGCGGATTATGTATGCCCAGTTATTAGTAGGTTTGACCCCTTTCCATATGTTTCATGAAAAGAGGTATGTCCCAAGTGCTTGTTGGTCGACCAGCCATTGTTTATTGTTCATTACATTTTCCCATATTTCGGTTTTTGAGTCAAACATTTTTGACCAGGTTTCTCATATTTCTGAATGATTGTTTTGCTGGTGAAATCACAGGTATGTTCCCGGTATTTAAGTTCCCTTCTTTTTGGTGACACAAGTTTGGAAGCTTGTTTTCTTTATGATCGTTCTCCAAACATCTTCATGTTAGTTTTTGCCATTTTCCATTCCCCAGTGGTTTCCCATTTTCCAATAAACTATGTTAATTTACAGGCTAAGGTCATTGACTTTTGCTCAACAGCCCCCAGCCCCAACCCCTCAGCTCGCAGGAATTGGTGGCGCAGATGGACACGGAGAACACGGGGCAGATCGACCGGGAAGAACTGTTTGACGCCTTGATATCGCCCAAGAGTCCCTCAACTCATGGGAAGTTCAGGGGAAAATGGAGCTACGATTCGTACCATGTAAAGGCCATATTATAAAGGAGATGATGACCATAATATATTTATATATATATATGGTTTATAGTGGTTAATAGTGGTTTAAAAATGACCATTACTTCAGCAAACAAAGTTGGGAGAAGAAAAGGGGATTTAACCAGGGTATATCCCATTAGTTTACCATTATATCCCATTAAATTTATCTCCATTATAATCCCAATTCAATCACCATTCTTGTTGGTCACCCTTTGGTAAACTAACACAGCCATTGAACATGGCCCAGCCGAAATTTCGTTGATTTACTCAGCTATTTAAAATGGTGATGTGGTGATGTGCCACGGTTTTTTGTATGTGTAAATAAGGCCATATCTTGTGGGGATCTGAAATTGACTATGAATGAACTAGATTAATTTCACATAACCTATGGATTGTAGTTGTAAATCCCAATATGACCATTAGTTTGGTTTTTGCTAACCTATGGTACTCACCGCATGCACCAGAGGCTCCGTGAAGCAGATCTATCGAAAGCTTCGCAACGGCATCGCAATGGAGATGGTGCCGCGGAGAAAACCAACGGTAAATGATGGGTTTGGCGAGGGAAACCGCAACAACATATTGTGGGTTGATTTTGGTAAATGATGATCTTTTTAATATGGGTGATTGTAGTAGATAATGCTAGTGACATATTGATAAGTACAATGTGGGGCCTCCTAGACAACTAAGTTGGTTTATAACTCCAATAACTATGGTTTACTATACTTATAACATCTTATAAGTATAGTGAATGGGGTTTATAGACCAACTTATAACTGGGGGGGCCACATTGTAGAATGCTGTTATCTTTATCATGGGTTGATTATGATACATGGTGAATTTGACCTTCATCATCAGTGTTCATGGAAACTTGATTGAAACTTAAGTGAAGACGGTCAGTTCAATATTCTGATGTTTTTGTTGCGACAAGGTGTCCTAAAATGGGGATACCCCAATAGCTGGATGATTTATTTCATGGATCCTATCCTATTGGAAAATGGATGATCTGGAGGTAACCTCATGTTCGGAGACCTCCATGTGTTTGCAGAAGAAATCCCCAGCAACTTGAATTCTCTCACCCATATATATATATATATTATTATATATATATATATATATATTATTATATATATTATTATATATATATGTATATCTTATATAATTTATATATATATATATATATTGTAAAAATATATTATATAGATATAGATATGTATAGATACATCTATATGACCCAGATACATCCCATTGTATTTCTATGGCGGCCATGGCCATAGATCATCCATAGGTCCACCGTATCTTTTCCAGGCCGATAGCTGGTTTTCGAGCGATGCAGGAGCGTTCCGGGTTTTATCAGCATGGGACTGACATTGGAAGCTGCAAAAATGGTGATTTCATGGGATTTAAACAAGAAAAAACGGTGATATCGTGGTGGTTTACCCATGCATTTTTTTGGATTTGACCAGCAAATTGCTGGCGATATAAAATGGGATATGAAATTAGGGATTTGACCAAGAAAAAGAGTGATATAATAGCCTTCTGGTAATCCAACATAGCAATGGGAAATCCACCATCCAGTTCGATGATTTTCCAATGAAAGCCTCCGTTTGTAGAGGATTTCTCGTGCCACGTTTGATTACCGGATGGTAACCACAAAAATGAAAATAGTGGGATAATTGGATATCATTGGTTTATAGTAAGGAAATAGTAGGGATAACTATTGAGATGTATAACCAACAAGATGGGTGCGTGTTTGAGAATGATGATTTAATCGACAATAATGGGAGTTCAACCAACAATAATAAGTATATCTTGGGGATATAACCCAACTTTTTTTGGGTGTGTGTATGAAAACGGAGGATATCCACAAATAGACATGTTAGTTGGGAAAATGATGAGAAAGCATGGGATTTGGATGGCCATGATTTTTACGGCAAACCCATGCATCAATTGCTTCGCATTTCTGGTACTTAGTTTTGAGATTCAGACCCCCGCTTTATCGGTCAAACCCTCCAAAGCAATGGTCAGAACTGGATGCTAGGTAGATACATCTCCAACAGCTACATGACTCACTTTACCTTTACAGTGAGAATCTGCCATTTATCCAGGTGTAAAGTTGACCCATCGAAAATCGCTGACGCGGGAATTGCGTGCAAATTGGCAGTGGGCATGAAACCCGTTGGTGTTTCTTAGCATGCCCTATGGATTTAAGTACCTTCTGAAAGGAAGTATGACTGGGGCATGGATCCATAGGGATGGTACCAAATTAAGCTTCACTATCCCACTATCCGGGCATGGAACATGAATGGCCCTCCCACGGCACCAGCCCGGGTAGAAGGCTCTCAAATCTGATACCTTGGTGAACGGCCAGAGGACCTATCCATTGCCCGTTTCTTTTTTGTTGTTTAATATACAAGATCCAATGGATAGCTAAGTTGGATTAAATTTCCAGATTTTCAGTATGGTTTATACTTATAACAAACTAGTATTCATGGGGGTTCTAAAGCACCAAATATCATGAAGATCCTCCAAGGTGTACCCACAAGCCCTAGCCCATTTGTAAGTCAACTTTGCTATCTAGGGGGCCTCTCCTGGTGCATATATTGCATATACTTAAATATATATATATATGGTAGTGCTTTTTTGAAACTATACTGGTATATATTATATTACATTGTATTATATTATGTTATATTAGATTAGATTACATTGTATTATTATATTACATTATGTTTTATTAAATACTCTTACCCTTATATCTCTTTACACCATAGGACCAGGAGATATGTATCCGACTCCGCATCTTCCCTCAAAGGAGATCAGAGCGAGCCGACCTTATTCGAGTCTTCGGAGGAAGCTGATGAAAGGCCGCTGATGCAGGCGTTTCTTGGTTCCAGGCGGTGCTTTGAAGATGTGGTGTCCCAATATGAGATGTGGGTTGGTCCGAAGACGGGTAAAATACCCCCATAACAGTTCATCATGATTCTTCTCAGTTGAATTTCAACTTTGGAATATACTGTACCTCATTTCGAGATAAGCAAACATGATCAGTTTTCCAGTAAGAAATGTCTTGAAAAAACTCATGAACACTTGACACCATGACAACAGCTGCAATCTATGACGCGTGTTCTGCATTTTTTATCCACCAGGACTTGTTTCTGGGTTTGTCTGAACATAGCTCTAAATCCATTGGTGATTCATAAGTTTCCCTATTCAAAGTACCATTTGGAGGTTTTTTTTCTCCACTATTTTCAGACAGTGGTTAGGAGGGAGCTGCTCGGAGCGCTAATATCAATGTTGCGTATACTAAATGGGTAACCAAGGAGCTACTGTCACACTTAAGAGTTTACATTTAAAAAAATATGATAGTGGAGGTGCTTATATGCAAGCTCTTGTGGGATGCTCTTAGGATGTTCTTGTTTAAAGATTTTGTAGAGGTTCTTGCCATGAGGGTTTGCCAGCAGATGTGGGCCACTGAGTACTGTGGTAAACCCAATAGAAAACCTCACTTAGGGAAACACCTCGGGCAACAGCTATTCTCAGGTGAGTGAATGACTGTAATTCATCCAGATTATATACCATTATTATATACTGTTGGTCTGTAATGGTATACCACCACAGATTATTGTATACCACTATTTTAGACCATTAATATGTAATTTCCCTATGGATCCAGCCGTACCTTCTCAGATAGTGTTTGGATCCATAGGGATCCATAGGCTATATGTATTCAGCCAGAAATGTATATATGTATATATATATATATACCATATCCCCACCCCCTCAACCTAGGTTTTTTTGGGGGACCTTACAATATGTAACTCACATTTGGGACAGCCCCAGATCGCCACTGAGGCTGTCCCCCAGACGCATGAGCTTGGCCTTGCCGGAGCAGCTTGGAGTCGCGATGGGCTGCCAGGGTTCCAGGGTCCCAACGTGGGTGGTTAATAACCTTAGTAAGTCCCATATGAACAGCGGGGTTATTGTAATATAATATACATATATATATATATATGTGTGTGTTATGGGATAACAACCCCAGTTACTAACCAGTTATATGATACTTCTAGAATACCAGGTTGTCAATAAGCCGATACGGCACCATTGACTTGTTGACCAGTTAAAGACTGTTAAAGTGGGCTTATCCCTAATATGGGTATTGCCTGTGGGGGGCCCACAAAAATAATCCAATATTGGACCCTTTTAGTATTTACGGCGATCTAATGGGGATATCCTGGGGATACGGCCACTGACCTTGGCCTTAGAATGCAAGATAACGGGATATTGATTGGATATCATTCGATTTATACGGTATACAATATGTGAAAATCATATATATATATGTATATTATATATATAATAGTGGGGTTATAATAACATGGGAAATGAGATATCTAACCAACAATATACAACTGCGTGCCTGAAAATATAGGGTTGGCCCCCCAGTTATGGATAGGGACAATGGTGATTTACCACTAGATCTAGGGGTACCCAATTTCAGAAAAACCCAATTGATTCAAGATTTCCACCCTGAATGTTCGGGAAGTAAAAAAAATCAGAATACAGATTCACATTCTTGAGAAGCAACTTTTTCAGAAACTGCCTAGTGGACACGTGGTGGAGCCGGGTCATGTATGTTGCTGGTTTCAAGTATTAGATGTATTAGTGGGTTTGTCTGAAAATTGGGTATAGTCCCAATTATAGCCATTTAATAGGGATAATGATCACTAACCATTGGGTTTAGGGGTACACTATTTTCAGACACACCCATGTATTAGTGATGTTCAAGGATTGCTTGGGACGATGATACGAAGAAAAAAAACGATATCGTTGGTTCTTGGATCATCAGCCACCATGCCTTAAGGACGCCTGACAGCGTGGCCCGGGGACTCGGATCAGGGGGAATTGGTTGATGTCAGGATTGTCACCATGTAAAATGATAGATGGACTTGTTTGAACATAAGGCGCCCCATCTGATGGATTATATATGGCTTATATCGGATTCTCATCACTTTTCTCACTTAAAGGCAATCAGATGCGGTAGATATAAAAAATGCACCGTTGGTGCAAAAACACCCCATCTGGTTGGTGCTTTGGAACATGTTTTATTTTTCATTATTTTTCCCATCATATTGGGAATGTCATCATCCCAACTGACGATTCGTCATATTTTTCAGAGGGGTAGGGCTATTCTCGACAAGGAAAACATGCGATTGTGGCATGGCATGACTCAAGCATGGCGCAACTGGAAATCTGCAAAATCCCATGGAAATCCCATGGAAATCCCATGGAAATCTGGAAATCCCATGAACATCTGGAAATCCCAACATCTGCAGAGCCAAGGCATACCATGCAATGCCCAGTAGGCCTTTGAGCGCTCCAATTCGCGGGGAACTTAGCCACATCAAACAGTGTGTTGTGGTCAAATTGTCCACTACTTGTAGTATTGCAGTGCTCTTTTTGGGGTCTCACTGGTGTTTGATATGCCCAGGGTTTTTCATTGTTGATACCAGCATGCTCAGCAAGTTCACCAACACGGGCATTTTTTTCATCAGGTGCCGATTATACCATCATCATGTTAGTTTAGGACGCCATGTTTGCTGGCATATCCCAGGTGTTGTGACATTTTCGCTGGTCAATACGGATGACATGAGGGTCCCTCATAGTGCTGGGGAAATCGCCATATCCATTGGTTTCAATGGGAGATCTTCAGGATCCTAAAATGGAGGTACTGTACCATATAAGGCCATATATTTTGTGGTGATATTCCCTTACATAGGCCTAAAATTTATAGGCCAAAAATATCTGGAATCGGTAGCTCCAATTTTTATCGGTTCCAGTTCGTCATGGCCATTGATTAGAACCAGCAGATCCAGCATGACTCCCTGTTGCTTAGGTGGCAAGGTCATCCAGAGACCCCTCACGCCTAAGCCCGTAGGCGTGTTTTTCGCCGCGAAGCTGGTGTGAATGGCAAACATGGGGGATTTTAATGGTTTCAAGTTCATACTGAACTATGGTCTATGCCTATTACCTAATGGGCATTTCAAAGTGATTCAAAGCATGATGGCAAACATGAGAAGTTGATGAACCATAGTTTTTTTCTCAGCCCCCAACAACCCTATAGTTTCTCATCCTTTTCCCCAATTTTTTTAAAAAAATCAGCTGTCTATTTTCAGCGTGGTCCCGAGATTGCTCGGATGATCTGAAGAGATCCGCGGCCGGAATTCTGAGGTTGACGAACTATGGTAAACAAATATAGAAACAAAAATATACCCTCTGGTAATTTGTTACATAGCTATTGAAAATCACCATTTTTGATGGCTAAATCAGCTATAAATGGCAATGTTCAATAGTTATGTTAGTTTACCAGAGGGTATATATACATATATGGATATGGGACTGGAACAATATACAATATCCTGTATGTAATATAATATAATATATATATATATAAACATAAAATACGTCTCTGTGCGTGTGCTTTCCGATTCTTCTTGATAATAAAAAGTCTGGGAAAAGTCGTGTTTTTTCTTGGTATATTAATGGATATATTATCGGAATTATATGGGACATGAACGGGAATAGTTTGGGATACTGTAAGGCAATATTCACAAGATATCCAAGACGTATGGGATCAAGTACTACGGGATAATGCTGGGATTATCGTATATTAATGGGATAGTCATGGGCTTGGAATGGGTTTATGATGGAGTGTGTATATATATATAGAGAGAGAGAGCACCCAAAAGGATACAACAGTTGGACAGCTGGAAAATATGGGGGCAGCATCATCGAAGCATCCTTTTTCAACACGTGAAACGGCTTGCGACGGTCTTGACAGAATTCACCATGCATCTGTTGGGATGATACATCTGCAAGGTATCAATGAGTTAACTTCAGGAATCATCCAGCGGATTCACATTCCCAGGGGATTGAGTTTTTTTCCGCAAATGCGATTTAATACGGGCAAAACAATAATATAAATAGGATTAAATAGGTATTGTTTTACCCACATTATATATAAATGGGAAAATGATCCATAAATATCAGTTAAGTTGATACATGATCTTTCAATGTATCTAGAAAAATATCCCCTAATCTTCCAATTGCTGTCCTTGCTATCTAGTAATAACCAGGGGAAAACCAGGGTTTCCAATTTGAAACATCCAATCCCCCGCGACAGGGAAGTTCCACGCCATGCAGTGTCGCATTCGACGCAGACAGCTCCGCGACTCGTCCCGACTGCGAAGAAAACGTGTGTTTGGTACCGAAACATGATGGTTTGTAGAGTGGTTAATCATGGTTAATCGTGGCTTAACAACTGTTTCATAGTGAATTCCACTGGGCAATCATAATCTTCCCACTAAACATGTTTTTTTGTTGGGAGATGTGTTCCATTTTCAGACACACCCAAATATAGAATGGGACAACGGACAACCCCCTTCTGTGCAGACTTAAAGCTTACTTTGGGGTTGTTTTCTTGTCGTAGCTATAGCTGTTACAACTAAATCATCAAAAACACGTATTTAGAAGATACCCGTTTGTACTACCAAAATTTAATCTTGTTCACTGGAAATATAAAACATGTGTAAGACCCCAAAACATGAACTAAATCTGCCCATGGTAAGGGTTTATTAATGTTTATTACATGGATGAAAGTTCGATATATAGATAGTGATATACATATACGTATAAGATTTCCGTAGATTTCCTAGGTTCAGGACATTCAGAAACCTGGATTTATGTTTTTTTGGATCTTGGCCATACGTAAAATAGTTTCGAAGAGGGGTGGGGATGGTGGGGCTCGGGGACAGGATAAAAAACTGAGATGTTGCATAAATATGACCGGTCAGTTCATTCCAGCTGGGAGTCCTGGGAGATAAGGATTCTAACTTTTTTTAAATAGATGTTTGATGTTATAAATGATATTATAAATGATGTTATAGCTAACATCTCCAAGATTTAACATCCAGGTGTTTTCTATGTTGATAGGCTGGAGCCCAAGGAAATCATCTTGATTTCGCGGTTGGTTTTTCCAAGGAGTGAAGCTCCCTGGGCGGTCCAAAGGGGTATTTTAGAAGAAAAGGTAAAACCGGGTTAGCCATGGAACATGTTGCTTTTCTTTGTCTTTGGATACATTTAGATCTTTAAATCTCTTGCAATGCCTTTTTCGCCACCTTTTTTCTTGTGTTTTGTATGTCCCAGCATCCCCGGCATCTTCTCGCGTCCAAGGGAAGGCTCTGCGCGTGCACAAGGCGCTGACGGAGACCCTGGAGACAAAGGGAGACCTGGATGCCGACGTTCACGACGTTCAAGAGACGCTTGGTGAAAATGCTATACTTGAAGTTGCGGATAGCTAGTGACGAAGTGGTGAATGTATTCAATATAAGTTCAATGATATATGTATATATGCAATAAGATTGGTGCTAAGTATCATAAGTATCCTGGTGCGGGATGAGCATATGTAAATGAAAAATAATGAAAACATATATATATAGTATGTATTGAAATTCATACATCACTATTCATATACATGGTTAATAAATATATATATATCTTGGTTGCTGACTGATTGTTTAGATTTAAAAAACTCCCTGGGGCCATTGGGATGACCTGAAAATCATGGGAGCTCCGAGCTTCGCTGATAATCATGACATCCATCATGACATCATGACATCCATATGGAGATGCTTGTTTCATGGTGTTTCAATACTAAAATCCTCTTGGATTTGGGGAGTAGCACATGGTAGCACTGATATAAATTGATGTACCCTCTGGTAAATTAACATAGACCCTGAAAATAGCCTAGTTTTAATGGAAACTAATCTTCCAACCCCTATCTGCCAGGGTCTATGTTAATTTACCAGAGGGTAACTTATATACCTTCTCCCAGGAAGAGTTCCAGATGGCCCTTGTCCAGCCCTGAGCCACGACCCATGATCCGCAGACGCCTCGTTTGAAGTCACAGCGAACGTTGGACCTCCGATGTCGACTCGTGGTTTTTCTGATAGGTATCCATAGGTATGTCAAAAAAGACTGACAGATGGAGTAGCTCCCATAATTTCCCAGTTTCACACTACAATGATTCTGTACAAATGCGAGTAAACTGTTCGGAAATGAGTCGACAGTGAAACATAGCATGTTTTATCCATTCATAGATGACTTTTTGAATCTTTCTGATATGTTTGGCTCCTGGCTTCTGCTTGGCATGTCTTTAAAAAGCTGTCTCACCATGCGATCCCCATGTCACACCGTTGGGGAAGAAGCTGTTGCCTTTCCCAGGGTCCAGTCTTTCAAAAATTAACACCTACCTTAAATCAAAAACTGGGTCAATCATCAATAGTTGACTCATGTGAATATGACTGAATATGAATAGTCATTCATATTTATCCCTAACCTTCCAGTTGCATCTGAGATAGGCAGCAGTTTTTGCTGCACATCTGAAGGTTCAATGAAGTTCAACATGAAAATTTGCGTATACAGAAGCAAGACTCAGTTTTTTCCTCACCCAAACCTTACTAAACATGATTTTGTCTTGTTAGTCTCAGCACCGGCGGTTCGAGTTCCCAATTCAGCTGTCAAGCCTCTGGCAAGTGAAAAGCGCGATGCCCGAGCTCCACTTTATCAGCGAAAAAGGGATGTCGGGAGACTCCGGTGGCGAAGCACCGGACCTGTCTTCGAAACTGGGGGAATCTTCCATCATGGTGATGACTGGGGGATGGTTTGTTGTTGTTTTACCCACATTACTATCTTTATCATTATATTTGTTAAACTTGGAAATCTCAACAGGGATTCTGAATAATTTCTGAATAATTTGGAAATGTCTAGCCACAATAGCGAACCTAGCTACTCATCAGGATGCAACATTGTGCCCGCAGCATCTGGACTCTGTGGATTTGATTTGATGCTGAGCCACCTCTGCTTCCTGTTTCCAGTGACTGCGTGAGGAAATATTGCTTTTAATGATCTTAAAGGGCTCCACATGCAGGTATATTCTGGTTGATCCGGGGAAATGTGGTTTTGTATCCTAGTTTACTGTTTTCCTACTGGCCTTCTTTGTATTTGTTCCATGTTTCCTCTTTGGTTGTGTTCTTCCTACTTACCGGGTATGTTTCAGATAGATTTTCTGTTGTTCCATGGGAAGTGCTCTGAGTTTTTGCAGAGACTGCGAGGATCAAGGGGTAGATTTGACCCTCGGATCCACAATGGTCGTAAGGAATTGTCGGTGCCTCATGTATTCAACACGTTGTTGAGACAAGTGGTTCAGACCAGAAGCCTTTCATCCGAACAACTGTTTGCCCCAACAAACCATCATAGTAGAGAAAGGATGTGTGGCGGCCAAATATTTCTTCACGTCGTTGTTGCCATCACCGCAGGCAAAACCACCAGGATCCCGACATGGCCCTAGACATTTTGGCTCAGCAGCCATGAAGCCATTGATAAAAATAATTAAAATCAACTCCACCAGCCACAAGCCCAAGTTGCTGTTTCGTCAAGGAAAAAGACAGCATCTTCCAACTCAAAAGAACCCGGCAGCAAATTACTCCTGAAAATGCCCGAGGTTCCCAGAGCAACCAGCAAAACAGATCTTGTGAACCTGCACCGGCCTATCATGGCGATGTATGTGCAGGCAGGGTGAAATGGAGTGCGAAAAGTTCGGCAGGGTTGGAGCTCACATTTTTGTTGGAGAAACATCTTAAGCAAGAACTTTTGAGAACAGGTTCCTACTTGCACAAGATTTTCTTAGCAATTGGTGTTTGAACCCGCCAGACGTGCAAAATTTGGTAGCCACTGATATGAAAGAAAAGATGTCCCAGGTTGCTAGGAGTCCAAGTACCGTAGATCCAAGTAGTCTATCTATTTTGGGCCTGCTATAGTAATCCAAGAATTGGGTTACTGTGAGGGAAAATCGCTTTAATCGCCCAATATTCCATGGTGAAAAAATGTGAAAAACCCAGGTTTCCTGCCGTGATGTTCCCTTGAATCGACTTAGTATATAAAATGGTACCCCAAAATCCTCTGGTTCATCATCATTCCCCCATAACAAAGTAGCCATTCTAGATCATGCATGATGATATTCCACAGATTTAGATTATATAATGATAATATATCATTATAGATAATTATATATCATTTTATTTCCATAGATTTCATGGTTTAATTATCCCATTAAAATAATAATATATCATGGTTCGGTGTGGCCATAGATGTCCATGGCCGTGGCTGTTGCGATGGCAAAAAGGTCAATCCGGTGAGCAGCTGGCCTTGCGTCTACAGGCGATTTCGGAGTGGATGTTGACAGAGACTTTTCTTACTGGTGCTTAGTAGGGGATGGGAATGGGGGAATGGGATTATTATTAATAGTTATCCAGTGGATCATGCCCTCATTCCCTACGTTTAGCACAAGTAAGTTTTTGATCCTCTAATTTTGAAGAGTTATCCTACAACAGTGACTGAGGTGGATACTTATAAGTTATATATATATAGTATCCATAGTTATCAGTAAGTGATCAATCTCCTCTAACTGATGTCCCAACTTATGGTCAATGTTGGTCATAAGTTCTCCTCCAAAAGGAGCTGAAGAATTATAAGATGTTAAAAGTTAGAGTCAAATAGGAGGTGGATGATCCTCTGATTGACTAAGATTCTTTAATTTGACTATAGAGGATTTTATATCAAAAGAATTTTCGTCAATTATCTTATGTTTAATTTGACTATTTGACTAAGATAAATCTCATTTTGACTATAACTTATAACTATTGCAACTGAGACTTGTGAGGTCTTTTTGATTATGCATTAAAGCGATCCTATGCACATGGCAGGCCACCAGCGCAGTCACTGCAGTCCAGGGTCGCAGGCTGGGTGGCGAGCACCATATTTGGGGGGCTTGCTGGGCACCTGGCAGAGCAAAAAATCTCGTTTGTTGCTTAAAGTTCCCATGGTTGATTGTCTGGTTGGTGGTTTCAAACATTTGTTATTTTCCATTTCATATATGGGATGTCATCCTTCCCAACTAATATTCTTCAGAGGGCTTCAAACCACCAACCAGGTGTATTTGCTTATCAATGTTTCCTCGTGAAATCTTTGGACATCTTGGATCAGATCTTGCCTCACAAAATCGGCGCTCTTTTCAGGCGCTTCCCAGTTTGGAGCTGCGCGCAGCGGAGGCAGCGGAGCGCCACCCAGCGGAGAAGCCGTCGTCACCATCACTGCCACTGAGCTGCGATGACTTCGTGATGTTTGATGGGGATCACATCATCTTTTTGGGTAAATTCCATCACGACCTCACGTCGCGACCGAGCCCTGGAATCATAGTTTTTCTAAGGGAAATCATCCCCAAATGGGCCCAACAATTCAGGTTAATGAAATATTATAATTTACCCAGGAATCTATAGGGTTTTTAAGCATCAACAATATGGGGATAACATTGATGGATGATTGGTTGATGATTAGTTCGGGGAAAAAATACTAACCAAATCAATATATTGGGGATTGTCACAGTCCATGAGGGAATCCCGTTCCAACCAGCATGAAGCAACTACACGGGGTTTGAGCACTGCTCACGTGTTTTTTCCTTTTTGCTGAACATATATGGGGATGGGTCAAAACCCTGGTACCTAGTGAACCCCAAAATAGCTTGTAAATGGATGTTCATCCCACTAAAAATGTATCTATAGGTATTGACCCATACCCATATGGTGGATGCCCAATCATTGTTTAGGGGAGATCTGATGCGAGATGTGACAAACACAAAAGTGCCAGGGCATGAAAATGATGGATGTGCACAATCAAGTGGCAATTTCATACGGAACATACTGATTCAATGATGATTTACGTACCACTGGATGGAATGACTTACCCAATGTTTATATAGACATACCCAAGTGTCTTCCACCCACCCAGATTACTGTATCAGATTTAGCGAATTGTTGTACAGGTGTCCCACTTTGGGGATTTGGAGGATCAGTTTCAAATGGTTCTTGGACATGTTCCACTGGTCGGTTAGTGTTTTTTGATGAGACGGTTCATTGGCCTTGGGTTAAAACATTGAGTTTTCAGATTTATGCTGTACTTTTGCCCCAATAAATCAATGATTGTAAGGGTTATGTGAGTTATATGGATTTATTTGTTTTTTTTTCGCGCATTTTTCGTTCAGGTACTTCAATCACTGTTCTTGGTGCTGAAACAACCGTTGTTCATGTCCAACTGCTGAAATCATACAAAATCCAGAATTTCCCTTCGTTTTATACCCTGACGACCCAGGCTGCTACCTTGGTTGGTCGGTCAAGACGAGTAAAATCGATTCTCAGAAGGCGCCGTTGGACGGGGCGGTGTTCATCGTTTGAGGAGCAAAAACACTGGAGATTTATTGGGTAGTGATATGTATTGATGGGGATATACAACCATGAAAAAACGGGTCGCTCCAAGCCATTATCGGAAGATGGTGATTGACTACCGATTTTGTCTCTCTTGCTGTACCCCAGTTCCCCTTCCTTGTACCCGGGATGTTGGCAGCAACCCTGATGTAAATTGATATCCAAAGCGGGTCCATTCGATGTGCCCATGGCTTAGAATTGTTTAGAACGTCGAAACTGGATCTTGAAGGATATTGAACCAAATGGGTTTGCCCCAAGACAGGGTACCCCAAAATTGATGGTTTATCAGTTTGTATAACATTATTATCCCCATACTATGGGCATTTCGGAACAAGCCGTGGCAAGGCCATGGCAAAGACGACTTCCCCAAACTGGAGCTTTAGGACCCCTTTTTTCACCAGCTGCCAGGCGAGTACGCGACGGAAATGCCCGAAATGGTGCCCTTGGCCGCTTGGAAATCACCTGGGATCCTTGTGGGATGAGCATGATGAACATCCAGCCGTAGCTTCTGAAAGGAAGTGTGACTCGGGTATGATGACGATGACTAGGGGGTGAACCACCGTAGCTTCTCAGACAGTGGTCACGGATCCATAGGGTATATATACAACAACTAGTTTACTACTTGATGTGCTTTTTGTATGAAATCTGTACATGTGTACTGTTCGGCTGGCGATTTGTTGTCTGAAAATAGCGCACCGCAATGTTGGGGAGATTTCCCGCTATGTTTGACCCTTACCCTTTGGTGATCTAACATATTCTAACAGCTAACTCTAGGATTCAAGGTAAATCACCAATCGCAGATTGGGTAGATTGGGTAGATTGTTAGACATATCCCAATCTGGTTGGTGGTTTCAAACATTTTTTCCATAATGTATGGGATAATCCTTCCCATTGACGAACTCATATTTTCAAGATGGTTAAAACCACCAACCAGTAACTATTAGTATATAACCGTATAGTCATATATTGGGAATGTCATCATCCCAACTGACGAACTCAGAGGGGTAGGTCAACCACCAACCAGCAATGCTGCATCAATGCTTTCTAAGTTTTTATGGAAAATCCCATGGAAAATCACATCCCCCATGTTATATCCAAATGCTATCCAATGCATTCCAATGCTATATCCCATTGATATCCCCAAACCCTTTGGCTCCACCACAGATGTTTCAGGTGCAGCCGGCGAGCAGCACGTGCGCACAAGCGGTTTAGCCACCAGTGTGGAGGACGTTTTTCAACGGCTGGGGCAGAAGATTTTGGTTGGTTTCCCATGGAAAAATGGTGATTCATGGAAAACCATAGGAAAACCCATAGGAAAACCATAGGAAAACCATAGGAAAACCATGTGTCAATGGATTGGTTTAGTCGGGAAAATGTTAACCGGAAAGCCCCATATTCCATGGGAAAATCGATGGTTTCCCGGTTAGTCGATTTTCCCGACTAAACCAATCCATTGAGAATGGGAAATCCACTCATTGGGAAATCATGTGGGAATATGTGTTATTTCTTTGGGATTCGTTGAGCAAATCCAAAATAAGAAAAGCATTGAACCAGTAGAAGTTGGGATTTAACATGATTTAACGAACCAAATGAATGATATATAGCGGGATGTCCCCTCCGGCGATCAATCGCGGCTTGCTGGCACATTTCCCATTTATAATTAGATGATTTTCCCAGCAATAAACCTCCGGGCTGGGTTTTTCCCGCCAGCCACATTTGATTACTGGAGGGAAAATCAAATATAGGATATAATGCGATAGAGTGGGATATGACGGAATACAATGGTATATCGTGGGGTATCATGGGGTACACATAATAGCATATAATGGAACATGTAACCAACTATTATACCCTGTGTATCCAACTACCTGCTGTTTGAGGGAGTGTTTGGGTATAATTTGGGCTGTCAAGTCAGGAAATATTTGAATCCATAGGGATCAGAATCGTGCTCCAAATATCTGAAAAAGTGCCTGGACCCTTTAAACCAGCCCCCCCAAAAAATAGTCTTAGAGAGTGCTTGGATCTGTACAGGAATAGAAAGACCATGCACTTGTAGGATCGATCAATGTTCAGATGTTCGAATTTTGCTGTATTGTTGGGTTCCCTATTTTAGGATCCGTATCAATACTTAAGTGATGTAGATAAGGTGCATCACGCGGGTTTGCTTGAAATGGGCTACCCCTCAACTTGATGGTTACCCTCTGGTAATTTAACAGTTTGCTATTGAAAATGGCCCATTTATAGTTGATTTACCGATTTACCCATTAAACATGGTGACTTTCCATTGTTTTTTGTATGTTTACCAGAGGGTATATACCACATGTTCTCATTGAAGCTGCATCTCCTGCATTTTCAGGAAGGATCACCCGCATCTTTGATTAAACTCATGCTGTAAAAGGTGGTGACTGGTGTTTTTCCAGTTGGTTTACAACCGCCATGTCCATAACCAGTTCGATATATCTACCATGAACCCAACCGTTTTTGGGGTGACAAACCAACTTAGCCAATGACCTCTGGCACTACCCTGTAGATATTGTAGATATTCATCAGTGCCATGGTCAAAAGTTGGATTATGATTACACTAATATTGGCGATAGCCATTGGGTTCGCACTATGGGATGCATGACCATGTACCATGATATAATCAATATAATCATTATATATAATCATAAAGGTGATTTTATATATCCCAGGATATGCCTGTTGTTGTTGCTTAAATATTGCCATAAAGCATTCATCCCATTATATGTCCATGCCCATAAACCAATAATCATATTGGCAATTTCATATGATCCCATATTCCCATGATATTGCCAACAGATTTCGATGGCCATAAACCATACACCATGGCCATGGCACATATCACTCCTCCCAAGGAGCCAGACGTGGAAGAAAGCTCCACCGATGAGGTCCGATGATTTGGGGGTAGCCCTCCAGCCATTAGGAAAGCTCCAGTCATGGTCTGATTCATTATATATGACCTAATAAATAATGGGATAAACCATCTATCAACTGGCGCAGGATTTCGCAAACATCCACAGTATGTAATGTATTGGAATGATCCAGTTTTGGGCACACCCAACTCTGGGCAAAGCCTGACACCTGGCTTTTGACAGGATATCCACTACTCTTCTGAGCATGTCATATCTACCAGTAAGAGTCCCTTTGCTGCATATCCAAGATTGATCATGAAACCGGCGAAAGCAGCTTTGCTGTCCCGAACATTTGAAGTTTGTATGTTGTAGTGAAACCAACTGCTGGATTCGTGGCATTGGTTTGTCAGACGATTCAACGGGAATTGTGTGTTTTTCCCTGAGGATAGATAGTTTAAGGAGGGCTATTAATTTTTGGATTTTTTTGCGGCAGGGTTTGGTTTTTTTTTGGGTTCCTGGTTCTATGCTTTCCTGTTTTTTGTTTTTTCTGCTTTTTGCTTTTTCTGCTTTTTGCTTTTCCTGCTTCTCTGCTTTTCATGCTTCTCTGCTTTACCTGCTTCTTTTCTTTTCTGCTTCTCTGCTTTCCCTGCTTCTCTGCTTTTCTGCTTTTGTGCTTCTGTGCCTTTCTACTTCTACTATTCTACTGGTACTTGTTCTTTTCTTCAGTCATGTGTTTTTGCTGCTCTACTTCCTGCTCCTCTGCTTCTTTGCTTCCTGTCTTTACTGCCTCTTTGTTTGTTTCCTTTATGTTGCGTTATTCTCTCCTGTTTATATCCTAAGTAAAACCCCAAAGACCCTAGGTGAAACCCAAAGAAACCGTAAAGAAATCCTGATGATAAGAAACCCCTACATGAAACCCTAAAGAAACCATAAATTAACCCTAAAGAAACCATAAATGAAACCCTAAAGAAACTTTGAATGAAACCCTAAATGGCATCCTAAAGAAACCCTAAACGACACTCTAAAAAACCCTGAATGAAACCCCAAATGAAACCATAACTGAAACCCTGAAGAACCCGTGAACAAAACCCTAAATGAAACCCTAAAGAAACCCTAAATGAAACCCTAAAAAAACTAAAGAAACCCTACATGAAACCCTGAAGAAACCCTTAATGAAACCCTACATGAAACCCTAAATGAAACCCCAAACGAAACCCTAAATGAAACCCTAAATGAAACCCTAAAGAAGCCCCAAAGAAACCCACATGAAAGTTTGGAAATCCTGATAAGAAATCCTGATAAGAAACCCTTAAATGAAACCCTAAATAAAACCCTTAATAAACCCTACATGAAACCCTAAAGAAACCCTAAATGAAACCCTAAAGAAACCTTTAATGAAAACCTAAAGAATCCCTAAATGAAATCTTAAATGAAACCCTAAAGAAACCCTAAATGAAACCCTAAATGAAACCCTAAATTAAACTCTAAAGAAATCCTAAAATGAACGCAGATTGAAACCCTAAATGAAACCCTAAAGAAACCTTAAAGAAACCCTACATGAAACCCTAAATGAAATCCTAATGAAACCCTAATGAAACCCTTAATGACACCTTAAATGACACCTTAAATGAAACCCTTAATGAAAGATTAAAGAAACTCTCAAGAAACCCACATGAACGTTTGAAGTACCAAAATGTAGCAAATACCATGCAAATGAGAGGTTGAAGTGCCAAAACGTGGCAAATACCATGCAGAATGGAAGGCGAAGATGGCCAAATGTAGCAAATACCATGCAAAATGCAAAGTAGCCATGCCAAAATGTAGCAAACACCACGCAAAATGACAGGTTCTAGTTCCAAACTGTTGCAAATACAAGGTAAATGGTACCAGGAAAGAAAGCAAAAAACAAAAACAAAACCTGAGCCAAAAAAACAAAAACTATTCTGAACCCATAGTTTAATCCTTTTTTTCTGGAAAAAATGGGGGAAAAAATAACCAGCAAAAGATTATGTGTTTTGTAGACTACCAAAGATTGACCATGATTTTTCAATGTCCATCCAATGTCTCCATAGTTTCGCTGCAGTTTCGCCGATGCGCTCGGAAAATCTTGCAGGAAGATGAGGATGATGACGGTGACGACTCAGACATCCAGGCAAGATATGAAGGATGACGTTGGCACATGTCAATGGATTTTGAATGATTTTGATTGGATGAGGTGGTTATTCAAAGACTCTAGGACTGCCTGAGCTATCTTGAACTCGCCCATTTACCTTGATAAAAAGATATAAGATAGTATAAGTATGGGAGATCTTGGGGCTTCACAAAAGTGATTTCTTGATGGCATTAATGAAGGAGAACGGCTCAAAAATCGCTGGAAATTCCTTGACCTTAGCAGCTACAGGTCCAACTTGTGTGGATTTCTGTTTGAATTGGTTGATGAAAACAGTCAGAAAACATGAAAAGAATAATATCCAAGCATTGCTACTGGATAGGGGAATGAGCTTCTATTTGTTCATGTTCTGACAACGAGGTTTGACCTGTTTTATTTAAAGCACGATGGATCATCTGCTGATAAATCCTAAGTCCAACCCAAGAATTCTTATGCAAACTGCATCCTGCGAAGTGGAGAACGACAGAAGATGGGTCCTTACAGGGCGTGCCCCCCTAGTTATGTTTGTTGGTTTATAACACCCAGCTAAGTTATAGCCTCGAGAAAGCCTAGTGAACCAGGTTATAAGTCAACTAAGTCAACGTAGCTATCTAGGGGAGCCCACCTTGTATGAGCCAATGATAGGAGCTTCAAAGTGTCCCAATCTGCCATTCTCCTGCCAAGGATTCTTCGTTCTGAGCATGTGAATGGGTTACCAAGTGCAAATAGTAATATAATATAATATCATATAATCTCCCTATGTTGTTGTTATTCACATCCCAGCAGACATAGACCATTCTTTTGGATGTTTATAAGAGAGGTGAATGTATATAATAAAGTTAGAATAACCTTTTGGCCCAGGGACCCACTTTCAGTTTTTTCCTCGGGGTTTCTGGTAACGCTTCGACTCAAAGCTGGAGGTCCGCCCCAAGATGGAGTTGGATCGAGTCCTTCCGGAAGATAAACTTCGGGAGGAATGGGTCAGGGACGCCCAGCTACAGATTCTACAGCGATGATTGAAGTGGGAAACGTTCACCCAGGTTTTTTTCTCAGCCCCAAGTTGAATTAAAACTCAGGGTTGGTAGCAAATTTAGCAGTAATCAATTTCGGAAACTATATTGGGGCTGGCGCCCCCGCAATAAATAGTCAAGGTTTAGTAATCCGGTGTTGGCTTTAGCTTTAAATGATAATGTAGTGTTTGGATAGGTTGGCTCCCCGACCATTTCCTAACATCAGGCATTATCCAAGCATGCGGCATCTACCCTGATGAAGGGAAATAGGGAAGGCAGACATCATATGACCAAAAGATGGCAGTCACTGTACCGTACAACCATTCCCCAAAGAGACCAGGATTTACTACTGAAGAATGAAGTGATTTGGAAGCCTAGGGCTCAACTGTCTCGACGCGCATCAGCCGCTGTAGATTTTTTAAGGATAGATGCATCACTTGGTCTTTGGTCGGTGCTCTATGGCCAAATTGGTCCAAGTATGTCCAAGTTGTTGCATAATGTGGTAAACCGTGGTAAACCGTGGTAAACACTATAATGAATCACCCCCAATAGAGGTTTATGAAATCAGGTATACCCCTATGACTGGGATGATGTAAAATTGCACCTACATCATCCCGAATGGTTGGTCGATGGGGTGGGTTATGGATTATTACAGTATCTAAGCATCTATATCCCTTAATATGTCAAGGTGATGTTCCCATGATATTCCCATGGTTGTTGGTGAAGTCCCTAAAAAAATATCCATATGTTTCTATATCTGGATAAAATCAGGTTAGTGAAATATGATACTTTACCCAGATATATTTCACATATAATTGTTCCGTTATGAGAGTCATGATGCCTCTGGTCCTCTTAGTTGGCACTGCTCTGAGAAGTCCAGGCTTGGATGTATATGGAGGTTTCCTAGGTCATGGGGTCACCCCCCAAATCATCCAAAAATGATCAAAAATATTGTGATCTGTGATCAAAGGGAAAAGCAATGGTTTGGGGTATCCATTTTTTCAGGCACCTCCATATACATACAATTACATACATATAAATCATTATACGTCGAAGCTGAGCCAAATATTCGGTTCACAACAAAATCTGCAATTGTTGTGCTTGTTTCTTGGCCTTGTTTTGGTCCTTCCACCAGATTATACCAGGGTATAGCACCCTCCTATCTTTTTGAGGGTAACTATGTCAAAAACCATGCTATAGAGGGTACTGTAAAATATACCATATACTATAAGAAGTATCTATTAAGGTACTGTAAAGGGAGTACCAAATTCATGTTGGAATTCATAAACCACCACTATCACTATGGTTTCATGTTCATCAAATTCATGATGTATGGGCTGTATGGGGTTACTATAGGGTTTACCAGGGTTATAATATATATACACACTATTATACGATTGGGTTTCATTATCACCATCCAACATGTCCATAGACTCTTCGCAGCACAGGTGATGCCGCCTCTGAGACCCAAGGCTGGCTTTTCTGTGGTTTGATGACACTTTTCATGGGATATATAATAGTCCATAGAAATATCCTAAATATATAAATCATTGTACGTCGAAACTGAGCCACATATTTGGTTCATTTTGGTTCCCAACCAAATCTGCAATTTGATGTGCTTGTTTCTTGGCCTTGTTTTGGTCCTTCCACCAGATTATAGTAGGGGTTATATAGTTATATATTCATATTCAAACGTGGCTGGCTTGGAAATCGTCGAACTCAACGGAGGTTTATAGCTGGGAAAATCATCGAACCGAACCAAACGGATCGAAATGCGGGATTTTCCAGCACCCCACATTTGATTACCCACGGAGGGGTCCATTCAGCTAGTTTGGTTGTTCTTTATACATGCGCTAAAAACCCGATTTCTATGGATCCAAGTTTTCGAGGTTTCCGTTAGCAGGGTTTCACCGGGACACCTTGTCCATCTACTGATCGCAGGCATTCGGCATGTCGTGATGAGCATGTTGGACTAAAACTTGTACCCTCTGGTAAACATACAAAAAACGATGGAAAATCACCATGTGTTACAGTATCGGTAAAAATACAGGAACTTTCTATGGGCCGTGGCTTCAAGTTCGCAGTAACAAATTACCAGAGGGTTTACTGATCAACCCTATTTTGGTTGGTTAAAATCCCATGAAATCACCATTTGTTGGCGAAAGCTCCATGGAAATCATTGTGACCCGATGGGGGGTCAACCTGGCGGCTTCGTGAGATGATGGCAGGGTAAGCGCAGCATCCGACCCAAGAGTATGAAGCGCGTGGAGTGGGTTAGCAGCTGAGAATTTCTTGGTGAAAACGCAGCTGGCTACGTAATTTGATGTATTGCCCTATAATTTGACGTGATATTTTGGGCGGGTTTGATTGTTTGATGATGATTTGGTATCGTGTAATGTGTTTCTTTTTAATGTTGTTTTAATGCCACAAACTAGTTTGGACTGTAGATGTCTTTTTCACACGAGTTGGTCGATGAAAAGGAGGGATAAACAATGCTACATGACCACCATTGGACAGACATTGTGTACTTAAATGATGATCCAAGGTACCTGGTATCGGTCCCATAATACTTTACCATACTTTACCATGTCAGGATAGTTCAGGCTGGTGTCATGTCAGTCCTCATGCTCCAACTGGTCCCAGTTGGGATGATGAAGGATGATCTGATCTGGGGTTGTTTTAAGTCACCAAGCACTATCAAAACATCCAGTTGTCGCCAAGCAGTATCAAACATCAAAAAAATGGGTTTCTTCGGGTGATACCAACTGACATTCTATTTTACATATTGGTTTGCCTGACAATGGTGTGCCCCCAAATCCATTGGTTATGATCCTTTTCGCTAGGAAAATAGATATGTGTGTTTTTTTCAGGACCCATACCCTCTGGTAAACTAACATAACTATGGAAAATCACCATGTTCAATGGGTAAATCCACTATAAATGGTTATTTTCAAGAGCTATGTAACAAATTGCCAGAGGGTATATTCTGACATTCTATCTGACAAGTGCTGTTTCTTTACTGCAACAAGAGGGTCCTCGGGTCCTTGGCTTTTTTTGCGGCTGAGGATCAAGAGGATCACGTCAGAGACTTTGGTCATAACCCTTGGAGAAGCTCGGCCACAGGACCTCAGGTTTTTGGAAAAATGTAGAGGGGGTCCGGGAGACCCTCATGATGATAGATTCCATTGGATTTTTGGACTATGATAAATATATATGTATATATACATATACATACAATATTGATTATACAATTAATAGACAGTTATCATATATATGCACTATATATACAATATACACGGTAAATGTTTTCAGACGTACGCATATTAGAAAGTCGACAAGCACTCAAGTCTGTCAACATGTCAACGTCCAATCAAGCATCAACTCGATAAACACAAAGCTTGAGAAATCCGTATTTAATCGGTCATGTTCACGGGATGACATGTCAGACACCCTTTGGGTGTCGACATGTGGTTAGGATGTTGTGGGTATTTGCTTGACATATGCTGTTTCAATGTTGATTGTCATTGACACTATATAGAGTCTATATGAGTCTATATGTTATACAAGATTGCTCTACAAATTTCAGTTTGTTCAACGGTTCAACGCAAGCTTTCAAACGTTCATCCATGCTGAGGAAAGACAAACTCATCTGATGTCAGGCCATTTGCCACAACCAACTTGTCCATTTCTGTCCTAATGAAGCACAAACTATAGCTGAGCCGGGATTAAAACCCCTGTTGGTTGATGATTGGTGCGGGGTACACTAGGCAATGTATCGGGGGTTGAGATGTTGTGAGCATATAAGAATTATCATGTTTTTTGCAGTCTCAATGCCAAAGCCGTCAAAGTTGTAAGTCTGTAAGATCACGGAGGCCGTCTATGCTGAAGTATTTCCTTCAGATTTCTTGACAAGCATTAAGCATTCCCAGCAAAGTTGCTGATCATTGCATATCCTCAGTAGTCATTGAAACACCTATTGTGAAGCAATACTGACTAGTTATATCCTGCTGTCAAACACCTATTGTCAACTGCTTCTCACTGCTTATCATCCTCAATAGTGGTCATCCAAATTGTTGATAAGCCATCCCATTGTGAAGAGGTTCTCAGCGTTGTTGATAGGTTTGCTTCAAACTGGGGCGATGATGGTCACCTAGAGAGGAGACAATTACACTCGTCACACATCAAAAATGGAGGTTTCCTATGGGGGGCAGCCCCAAATCATCCAAAAACCATTCGATCATGACTTGCTATTGGGAAAAAAAAAAACGGTGACTTGGGGATCTCCCATTTTTGTATCTAAGCCCCCCCATTTTTAGTATCTAAGACAACACCGCCGGCTGCCGCCAAGGCTCATTTGCTTTGGCACCTGCGGCTGAAAAGGAACGGTTATCATGGGGGAGGGGGCCTTGACAACAGACCAGTGTCCTGATCTCGTAACGAGATGTTTGGCGCGTGTTTGTTTCTTTCCACGCGTGGTGTTACGATGCGCATAAATAAAACAAAACAGATGCGTATGACACAAAAGCACATGTAGTCAGATCAGACTATCAGACCGTTCTATCGTGGCAGTGGTTGTTTGTTTTTCTCTTTGCTTCCGCATCCTGCCTGTCCTGGAAGATGGGTATTGGTCAAGTCCTGACCCTGAATTGCATGGTTTGATGCTACAGATCATTTGCCTACTTGCTAAAATTTTGGAACAAATTCCACTCATTGTTACTGTACTAATTACTTTTTAAAGGACCATTGAATCCACTATATATTCAGCATATTCAAGGACCGATGCGATGAACGATCTAAGATTAATTAGTACTGTATTTGTTATCAGAGTAAAACGGTTTTAGGATGATTTGGACCTAACAATTTATCCATAATCAATGGTTTAATGATCAAATTTGTCAAATCAAATTTGCACATTATACATTTCAGCTACTGTAATCATCTAAAAAAAAAACATATAGCCAAAATCATAGTTCCCTAATATGGTTACAACTGTCCGTCACTATTTCCCATCACATCATCACGTGCAAAATCATGATTCACTAAAGCAAATGATTCAATGCATTGATTTCAGGGAAAAAAATACTTCGGAAAGCCCCATATTGAACATGGGAAAATATATGGGGTTTCCGGTTAAGATTTTCCCTGAAACCAATCATGGGGCTTCCGGTTAAGATTTTCCCTTACACCAATCCATTGAAAATGCTTGTTATGGCCCTTAACAGCCATAAATTGGATATTATGACATCCTAAAACTAAGCTTATATATCATGAAATAGTCCCATAAGAATAACTGTTAAGGGCCATAGCTGTTGGACGGTTGCGAAATCCAAGAAAAACCATCGAAAGGATGGTTGAAACATGTTGAAACCAATTGAAACCCTTGAAAAATCATGGGATGTTTACCACATATATCATGAAATAATCCCATTTATAACATTAACTCTATATTTTTTTCATCACATACCCTCTGGTAAACTAACATAGCTATAGAAAATCACCATGTTTAATAGGTAAACCATCTATTTCTATGGGCCATTTTCCAGTTCGCTTTTTGTATGTTTACCAGGCCGGGTATAACCTGAGTTATCACAACTCATATAACTTAATTTATATCATAACTCCATATAAACTCCTATAAACCATCATAACTCCTATAAACCATCTATCGTTGGGCCACGGTCTCCCTTTTTTTCCGTCGTTGTCGTAGGCTGTCGTAGCCAGGAGTTGGTCGCCAAGTCATGGGCCAATGACGCCCGTCGGAAAGCCAACGAGCGCACCAGCGAGGCACGGGCACGGTGGCTCCAAGGAGGACGTGGGTTATAATAACTGGTTGGTTAATAGTGGTTAATAGTGGTTAATAGTGGTTAATAGTGGTTAACTATACCATGGAGGTTAATAATGATGGTTAATAGTGGTAAAAAATAGGGTATAAACCAACAACAATGGGAATATGATGGTTAATAATAAACTGCTTGGTGGTTTGGAACATGAATGGATTATGACTTTCCATATATTGGGAATGTCATCATCCTGACTTTCATATTTTTCAGAGGGGTAGGTATACCACCAACCAGATAATTCACTATTTTTGTGGTTTTGTTCATTCCATGGTAAAACTACCGGGGGTAAAACAATGCCATAAACCATCCCCAAGTCATAACCATAAATTAATAGGTGGTATAAACTTACCATTCCCAGTCATGGGTGGTAAAAATGGCATTGTTTTACCCACATATCCCTGGTTTTGTTACTGGGATACTAGGATAAATAGGATTAATCCATTAAAACATGTGGGTTATAACTGGTCCACGGATTCGAATCGTGGGTCTATGGGTCTGTTTGAATCTACTCTATTTTCAGACATATCAATATTACGGGACAAATAAATCATTTTTTCCCAGAGATTTCTATACTTTTTTGTCAGGATTCCCTAAATGAGATGGATGACAACCCTAAACTATGTGTATATATATACCTGTTTTGACCATGGCACAGATGCTCCATGGTGCTGGAATACGTTACCAACATCTACCCGCAAATTTGTCAACATGTCACAGATTTGTAGGTAAACAAAAACCAGCACCATTTGTTCGCATATGGGAACAGGAAATGATGGGATTTTTTCAGCAACAAAAGATAGGGAATTCTTCATGGATCTAACATGATCCAAGCATCTCAGATGACGCAAGCTGTTCCTGGCTGTTGAAATCATGGAGAAATAACTGGAAATGCTGTTGTTTTTTCCATTTCATTTTGGGGTGCCAGGGGAGAATTCACTTGCTGTCTTTGTGCTTCACTACTTTGGAATATCTGAGGAAGTGGGAAAAATCATCAAAGATCCTTGCTGATCACTATCGCAAGTGGTGTTCCAGTCGTAATATACATGGGAGCAATGCCCGAAATGCCTGGTGGTTGATGGTGATTTAGGGTTGTACCAGCTCATTGATGGGTGATTTTCGGTCGTGACCCATTCTTGAAACTCACAGCCAAGCAGCAAAAATGAGAAGGTGAAGTCAGACGCTGCTTTGCGCATGAAGTCAGAGCCTGCAGCGTCAAGGACATCACCCAGTTATGGCATGGTCCGACTCAAAGATGTGACGATTGGAGAAGCTGGTCAAGCTGCAGAGGGTTTGAAGAGTGCTCACATGGAGCCGTTGCTTGGCGCTTGTGTGGTGAAAAGTGATGCTTTAAGCTCTAATGTATAGGTCCCTCATGGTCTATCCCTTCCTGGAAATGACCAATTGATTTTTTGGCCATGTAGCACTGTTGAAGACTTATTCTAAAATGATCGGTAGATATTGGAAGTGGTTTCGAGAGATATGATAGACTTGGGTTTTCATGGGTTTGTAGGGAATTTTCTCCATGTGTTCGGCATTCCAAAGCAGATCCGGACACACCACTCATCTTCCCCAAGCCTTGTTCGATTGCTTGGCGGATAGCAGTTTTTTTTGTTAACCGTATGTGGGAATACTTGCGTGTGAGATTCACTAACCAGCTCCAAATCAACTGTTACAGCAATGTTTGATTCATATCAATACATATCCATGTGTTTTTTTGTTATATTCCTCTCACATACCCATGTGGCGACTGGTATCCCTGGAAAATGTTGCGGGCACCCAGATTTCTCCAGATTTCATGAGAAACAACATGGTCCCCTGCAGCATTGTCCAAAGATTTTACATGTTCCTAGTGAATCACCTTTTTCATGGTCAAAAAACACCTTTTTTGATGGTAAAATCATGAAAAACACCAAAGTCTACTGAATCTACTGTAACTGGATAAATCATATGAGGACCCGTCTTTTCCCATACAAGCCATAAGTTTTTCGTTGTCTTGCCGTTAATTTCTCCGTAAAATCCCAAGGATGGTGTGAATGTTAAACCTCAGCGCCTCTGTCCAGGAGCGCGGACGGCACCGCATTGGCGGCGACGTTGGCACCGGGCCCTCGCACGTGGCGTATGTGGAGATCCGGGAGAGGTGACAGTTGGGGGAAATGCTGATGGGATAGGGATTGCACGTGGGATTTATAGCTGATTTTATAGCTGTGCCATCCCATCCCCCATTATGAAACACCCCCCTGGTCCAATGGTCCAATGGTCCAATGGTCTCGATTATGTGGAAGCTAAACCATGGTTTCGTTTGGGAGTGGTTAATATTAGGGGGAAGAAATGATTCAAACATTTTAATGGGACAATTAGAGGTTTCCTGATATCGCTTAATATGGGGGTTACCCATGGTTACCCCAAATCATCCAAGTCATTGTATAAATATAGACCATCTTAGTATTGAAACCTATGGTGACTTGGGTTTCCCCCATTTTAAGAAACCCCCCAAGTGGGGTTACAAGATAGTGACACACCCTGGGAATCAAACATGGCCGGGTTCGCTGCCATGCTTGATGACACCGGAGGGTATGCCCTGTTCGAGTTAGTCTTATTCCCAACCATTGTTAACCAGTATTAGATATTATATCATATCAAATCCTTGTCACCAGAGGGCCTTAAGTCCTAAGTCAACAGGACCTACTATCTCATTAAGATTTATGAAAACCCATTCATCATTAACACTAATCCACTTATTATATGTTCATCCAAAAAATATTAAGATTTATTCACCCATGAATCATCATTATTATCATTCCCACCATCTCCCTTTCACTCTCCAAGCCATCTCCCTGCACAGGTGGGACGGTCCGGAGTTCGAGGCGCTCCCCGACTCCCCGTTGCCGCTGTGGATGTCTGATGGTTTCGAACATGTTTTAAGATGTTTTAAGTATATGCCTTCCATTGTTCCATCCAGGAAAAGAAATTGCATCATTCATCCCAAAACATGGATAAATTCATGTCAAGACGATGTTTCGAATAGAGTTCGGATAAACAGACGACACCTAAATCCACTGTAATTTTGGCGAAAATTTTGTCAAGTTCCCCTTGCCAAGTTCCTGCAACAGGAATGGACCCCTATAGGCCCTATACGGTTGGTTTTTAAACCCATCCAACTGTAGATTATCAGATATCTCCATTCTACAAACTCCGGTGAAACTAATTAGTTCAAATTAGTTCAACCAACTTAGCCCATTTAGCATCATTTAGCTATTCCATGAAGTCTTATAATTTCCCCCAACCTGACGGCCCAAAGGCCGTGAACATCATCGTGGCTGAACACCTGGGCATCACTCCCGAGAAGGCTTCGCGCCTGGTAGAGCTGGGTCCGGGCCGCCCAGTGGGGCTTGCTGGGGCCTCCCTGGATGGCAAAATCGTGCAATGTGGGGCCCCAAACGTGATGTTAGTTGGTTTATAAACCCCATGAATACTATAGTTATAAGATGTTATAAGTATAATAAACCATAGTTATTGGAGTTATAAACCAGCTATCTAGGAGGCCCCACATTGTGGATCGTTTTTTCCCTGGATTATACCATGTATATGTCCAGATGATATGTCAGAAACTATGACAAATAAGTGTCAGGGTGGGGATCACTCAAGTAAAGTATTCTATCAATGGAAAACCAGAAAATCAACAGCAAAAGACGACAGTTTCTTGCGGACTACTAAAGATTGGCCATGTAAGTGCTTCAACCAATCACAAATAGGGGCATATAACTGATATATTCTGATATTGATACAATATATATATATGGAAGGAAGGGCAAAGATCATCCCTGTGTGTCAGAAAATGGAGCCAAGCAAGCAAGTTGTGCTTTTGTGAAGTCGGTCCAAAAGAATGCTGGAAACACACGGGAACACCATGGAACACCTATTGTTTGATTCTGATGAGTTTCTTCCAATTATGCATCATCGCCGCTTTCGCTGAGTTCTTTCCCTGCAGCCAGATCAGCATAAGCTTTTCCTGGGGATTGTTCATTCTCAGGAGTTTGGGCTTTCACTTGAAGCCCACAAACATTTGGGGGGCTCCTAAGATGAGGGTAGCCCCAAATCATCCAGCATTGGAGCATTTTAGTAGTGAAACCGGTGACTTGGGGATCCCCAATGACTAAAATTTATAGATGTTCTTTCTCCACTTCCATTTTTTTTTGCAGCGTTATCTTCCTTTATCCTTAATCTAAATCGCATTGGTCAAATTTGGCCAAGCACCAATACCTGATCTACCCAGGTGCGGTGTGGTACTACGACAACTTCGAAATCGGGGACAGAACCAGAGATGTTGGGATGATACATTGATACATTGATGATACACCACAAATGGTGGTTTGGAAGATGTTTTTGCCCGAAAACTCTATCCCACTTTGGAACTGAAGGCCTGAGGCCAAGTTTCCGGTTCCCATCATTACAATGATGGTTCCCAACTCAAGTTCTAGGGCATTGGTTGATTGGGCATAGTGATGACTCCATGCTTGAAATAGCATGAACTTCCCACTTTTGTTGGTGCTCATTGATTTGCAGTCACCAGTCAGAAATTCGTGGTTGGTTTGTGTCCGATGACATACCTATTCACTCAGACTCGCATAAACTGGGTGGTTCATGACCATCACTTTTCCCTTAAAAAAATATAAGCATATTGTATAGATTTGTATAGACCCATCGAACTATAGATCTACGGACCCATAAAACGTTCTTGGTAGCCTATAGCTAGAAACCATGATCATGACCAGATCCCGGCGCTTTTTGTTTTTTCGGTCAGGACTGGGTGCGTATCATGAAGCCACAGCAGGTTTCCGTTGGCACGGTGCCGGGACCTGGGGGGCCTGGGGAACCTGGCTGGCTTCGTGGTAACAGCGTGGTAGGGCTGGCGAAATGGGACAAGGTGGACCTCCCCCAGATATAAGTTGTATAAACCCCATGAGTACCATAGTTATACACCCCATAAACCATATAGTTTATCAAGTTATAGGTCAACTTAGCTATCTAGGGGACCCCACCTTGCAACTTCGGAAAAAGCTCGGCAGTTTCAATCTGTGATGAGCAGGATCCAATCTCCTTTGCACTTACTGCAGGAGGTGGCCTTGTTCAGATCATTTAGATAGCTGTCGAATTGCGTCGTTGCTGTCTTCAGATTTTCCAATTTGGACGTGACCAAAGCCTTACTGAACAAAGATACCTTGATCTGGTAGCCCGCTTGACTGTGATCCTTGGCGAGTTGGTTGCACACTCCTCCTGGCCCTGGGAAGTAGGTAGGAGAACAGAAAGCCAAAGCAAACCCCAAGATCACCGCAGAGTGAGCTCATCCAGCAGGTCATCTTCTGATTGTAGCCCACTCCGTCACCCGACCGGGCATATATTCCAACAGAGAGTCTCCAAGAGCAAGTGCTTCCATTTGGTAGACTCAATGGTTTCACTTCAAATTCTCAACAAAGATCAACAAAGGCCGGCCGTCAAGCCACAAAACGCGGTTGGTTTGTAAAAGATAGCTTCCTTGCTGATTGCTCCTCGGATACCCCTAGTCTTGTGATACGTCGAATCTTCCCCAAATCCGGCCGACTGGCCGAGCAGAAGACTTCAGAAATGAAAATGGGGAAGCGTAAAATATTTGAAGCAGTTGACAAGCAGGAACGCATCAAGAGGCGCAAAGAATTGCGAAAGCTAGCAGACTTAGCTATCTAAGTTTTTCGGGCCTTTGCAACAACAAAAACAACATATTTCGTTGACCTCTATCTTTGGCAAGTGACACCATTTCAGCAAAACAGCATTACCAGCCCTCCTTGCGTAAGCGTTTATCAGGAGCTTGGTGTTTGTTTAAGGTTTTACCTCCTTTCACCATAGAAACACTCCAAGTGTTGCTCGGTTGGTTACCACCAGTTGCCTTAGCTGTTTTCCTTGCCTTCCGATGTTCGCCAAAAACTGGAGAAATGTTAGCAGTAATGGCCCGTTAGTCATTCCATCACACTCTTGTTCATGGGAGACACCAAGACTTCAGAACGGAATCCAAATGCAGGATGGTGAACCTAACTGACCCGACCAGTTTTTCCTCAAAACCTGCAAAATTTCTGCATACTCTGATGGTCGTCTACAAAATTTCGCGCGGTGTTTCCAGGAAGGTTTAGTTGCAACAAACTTCCAACAGTACAAATTCAAACCGTTTTTATTGCGCAGGGGAGGAACCACTGCTCAGTGATTCCTCACCAAAAATTATTCCCAGGTCTCACATCTAGGAAGATGGTCCTCAGAAAAAAAACCGTAATTGAAAATCTACATCCAGGACTCCATTGCCTCTTCACAACTTTGCAAATTAAATCTTCTACTCAACAGAGTGGGGCCCGCTGTTGGTTAGACAAATGCCGAGTTGAGCCTTTGTTTAACAGACAAAAAGGAGGGGGACGTGGAAGGAGGTCAAAGTGAAAATTTGTCATTCCTAAGAAAGTTTTTTTGTTTGATCAAAAATCTGACTCTTGGGCTGCTAAACCATGTTTTCGATGTTTCTACCAACCAGGTCTTGCACCAAAACCAAAAAGAGCGAGGGCGCTTTCTTAATAATCGAAGCAAATGATTTCCCATTGCCACGCGAATTCCTTTTTGGCAGGGTGGGTTTTAGCTGGGAGCGCAACATGGTTGATGGATGTTTATCGTAGATTAACATCTGTAGTATTCTATAGTTAGGTACATGTATTGAAGCCAATAAATGGGTGAAACTCCACAAACAAACAAAACTGAGGGGGGCCTAATTGGGCAAATGTTTGAAGTATATAGCCTACTATCTAGTAATCAAACAAAATGTGGCTGCAAAACCTTCAATTTTTGCGTGGCGAAACCCATCTATAACTTGGAAATTGCTGGAGTATCCTGTTTTTGACACATACCCACGAGAAGAACATGGGTAGCCAACAGTCAATCAATGGCAGTTTTGGGGACCCCCAATGCGGCAACGCCGTTTGCAAGGTTGTTTTCAATACCTCTGACATCCTCTGACCATGGCATATGAAAGAAACCCAGTCTATAATTACACTAGGATCAGGGGTTCATGTTTCTGAAAGGCCAACATGGGAATGGTGTGAAATGACCGAAAAAACTACAAGGTTGGTAAACCCAATCCACGTAGGGCGTAGGGATAATTAATAGCACATAGTAGCACTATTTCTGGCATATTTTATGAAATACATTTTGGGATTGTAGATCATTTGAGGACATGTTTTTGGCATGTTTTTCCACTACTTACCCGAAGATTGACCACAAAGTTGATCAAATTCGGGGATGGTTCATGGTTTTGGGCACATCATGCCAATCATGTTCCAACCAATGCCAGGGCTCATCTTTTCCCACACGTTGAAAAGATCCGCAGGTGCTGCGAGTCTTTCCCAACCCCGAACGCTACAAGACCTGCTACGTGGATGACTGGGACGAGCGCATCAAGAAAGTCGACCGGGACAACAAACTGCTGGGGGGTGGGTTGGTGGGCGGCACTTCAACCTTTATATGGTACCCTCCGGTAATCACACATAGCTAAGGTTAGTGTTGCTTGTGGCCGGCATTGGTGATCTTTGGATATATTTTTGTATTTTGCAGTCTATCATGTGTAGTTGGGTCGTTTCAGGTGCAATATGCAGATGGTCCATTGGTTGAATCAAAAATTATGGGATTTACCCTCTCATAATTTGACAACCTATGGAAAACTACCTGTATGGTAGGTAAATCATCTATACATTGGTCATCTATACTATGTATACCATAGCTATGTTAAATTGAGGCTATACTGACATGGCTCAAATATCTTGCCCCCCAGTTGGATGGTTGATTGCACATGACCACTTCTGCGGGTCTGTGGAGTCAACCCCCCACCACCACGACCACCACGACCACCAGCCACCACCGTTCGTAGCATGGCCTTTCCTGACAGTAATTGCTACCAAAGGTGATCGCGTTGAATATGTTGAATGAAAAATGAATTCAACTGCATATCTCTGCTGATAAAATCTGATCATATAGCAAAGATGCAGCAATCTATAGATCCCAGATGCATGGCATATTTATCCAAATTCGGCGACAAAATTGCCGAAACGAAGGTAGCCATACCGCACGTTGGAGCATATGGGGATAGTCAACTAGACCCTACAGTAGATTTCCATCAAATATAAAACATCATTAAAGTATAAATCACTTCGTGCACTACAGTGTGAATCTCCTACTGTTCATCTTAAATCCGCATATTTGAAATAGTCAAGTATAAAATCTTCTTAGCAAACACATCATCAACATAGATTCATATGTTCATGGCAAAGACTTGTTTTTGATATTGATTTTTTGATAGTCACCTAATCCCTTCCCCTTTTCATATTAAGCACCCCCAAACGAAACCATGGTTTAGTAGGGAAATGTAGGGAATCAATCCACATCATTGGGACCATCAACCGGATTTGTCTGAATATGCTACCCCACAATGTGATGGTTCATAATCATGTTCCCGATTAAACGGACATTTAGAGGATATACATGGAGATATACCCCATTTTCAGACACACAAAACTTTCGATGGTCAACTATGCCATCTCACCACCGGAAGACCCGACCCCCTCACACCGAAGTCAGAGGACTTCGTGGTGATTGACAAGCCGCCTTTGCTGCCGTGCTTTGCGCACGCAACACCGGCCTGTGGATAGCAGATGATATTGGGCCAACAAGATCAGGAGCCTTAAATAGGCCTTATATATGGTATGTCAGCTCCAGTATGTCTTTTATATCCCAGTAAATTCCCAATACATATGTACGTATATATATATATATATTGTGATTTCATCTACAACTATACCTTGATGTGATGTTCCCAACTCCTGTCAGCATGTGGTGACTTGACCATTTGCAATGCCGGATACCATTTACGGTTCGGGCAACTTGAGGAGGGTAGGGCTGTGGATCATCGGTCGTCGGACGGCCATGGAGTCTTGAGTGCCAAAAGGGGCAGCTGCGTGTTTGGGTGGTGCAGGGCATCCACCATTTTCATTCATTTGG